>JACXTT010000029.1_pt1 | contig 208784 bp, 176 predicted proteins | sample 9270951 | NCBI WGS metagenome assembly JACXTT01 (sample SAMN15532306, study PRJNA645909) | rock metagenome | isolation source: weathered quartz diorite | place: Puerto Rico | collected 2017-06-21 | reverse complement strand
AGCGGCATTTTAGTAAATACCGTGGTAAAGAAATTGTGATATTGGAAATTGGCACCCTGCACGGTGGCAGTTTACAAATGTGGAAAAGCTATTTTGGTGATAAAGCAAAAATTTACGGGATGGATATTAACCCGGCCTGTAAAGCAGTGGAGGAGGAAAATATTAAAGTACTGATAGGTTCGCAAACAGACCGTAAGTTTTTAAGGCAGGTAAAACAGGAAATTCCACCGATTGATATTTTAATTGACGATGGCGGGCACACCATGCTACAGCAAATTGTATCATACGAAGAGCTTTTTGATCATGTAAAACCCGATGGTGTATACCTGTGCGAAGATGTGCATACCTCATATTGGCTAAAATATGGCGGTGGGCATAAAAGGCGCGGCAGCTTTATTGAATACTCTAAAAACTTTATTGATCAGTTAAACGCTTATCATTCGGTCGAAAAATCGCTACCGGTTACCTCATTTACCCGTTCGGTAAATTCTGTGCATTATTATGACTCGATAGTTGTGGTAGAGAAACGTCCGACACCGCAGCCTACATCTTCTCAAACGGGTACCATCAAAACTCCGCCAATGAACCTGGAAGCACAAGGCATGGCGAAAGTTAAAAAGAATCTGAGATATCGCCTAAAGCATATAGTCAATGTGGTAACCGCCTTTTTTAAATTGCCGTTCAAAAAAGGAAGTTTTGACTATTCGTAGAAGGAGCAAAGATTTTTGGATCAAAGACAAAAGGAGCAAGGAATAAGGACTTTTAGGGTAAAGTCAAAAGAAGGAAAAATCTTTGCTCCTTGCTCCCAAAATCCTTGTTCCCCAAAAATTATCTTAATCTATCCGCAGATTTGACCAGTTTTTCGTCGCGCTGTATACTTTTAGCTGCTAATATCAATAATACGATACTTAGCGACGTAAGGAATAACCCTATCCCCATAGTATGGGTATCAAGTTGCACACTGCCCACTGCTTTCTTAACCGTTTGGGCCATCCAAAAGCTATATCCAATTAATACCAGTATAGCGCTGTAGCAAATAGCTATTTGTTGTTTACGGTTTTTATATAAAAAAATAATAACCAACGGTAATAAGGCCGCAATGGCAGTTATAGCAGTAAGTGCCGTAAAGGATTCTGTGCTTTGCTGGGCGCCGTTTACATCCTGAAATATGCCGGTAACCATAATGGTGACTGGTTTGCCGGAAACATAAACATTATGGGCTAAAGGAAAAAAGAAAAGCGCGAACAGCACAAGGCTGGCAAACAACAGGTAAATGCTTTGAATACGTTGCAGCATGATATTAAAAAATTATAAGGGCAAATATAATTGTTTTAACTATTGCCATACGGCATTTTTATTGTGCCATGTTTTTTAACGACTGGGGTAGTGATTTATTGAATTATGTTAGATCAAAATAAAAACGCCCCATTGTTGGGACGTTTGCATTATGGGTGCGAGTATATTTTATAAACGACCGCCCCAACCGGCGACTCTCCCGGGCCTCCATCGGTATAGCCTTCCGAAATCAACGTTCCATTAGTAGGGTCAAGATCGCCCCCGGTAACTACTTCTGTATTTATCAAGGTGCTCCAGGCAACGAATTGCCCCGAAGGGGTATACCACGCATAGTTTCTTATCAAAGGGAGAGCAGTACTTTGGTGCGTCTTTGATGAAAATGAACTAAACAGTAATACCATACTCAATAATGGCAGACATAAAAGAGCTTTAAATTTTTTCATTGAAATAAATGTTTGAAGATTAAATAAATAGAAGTTATGTTATACCATAAAAATATGAAAAATATATCTGCATAATACCCCGGCGATGCTTGTTTTATTTTTTACTGTTGATGTATTTTTTGCTTTGACCAAATAATGAATGTCCTTGCCTGTCCCCGCATATTACTACCTTTGCCAGGTGACCGCTAAACAACGTTATTTTATTGAACTGGCTTATGATGGTACCAAGTATCATGGCTGGCAAATACAGCAAAATGCTGTAAGTGTACAGGAATTATTAAATAAGGCCATAGCCACCATTTGGCGTCAACCTATTGAAACTACAGGTTGCGGCCGTACAGATACGGGTGTACATGCCCGTGAGTTTTTTGCGCATTTTGATGTTATAGATCATAGTCCATTGACGGACGATAGTGATAGCCATGGACAATTGACTCTGGATTATGGACAAAAAATACGTGGCCTTAACTCTCTTCTTCCTGCCGATATTGCTATAAAAAATATTATCCCGGTTCATGAAGATGCACATGCACGTTTTGATGCGACGCAGCGTTCTTATCAATACCATATTCATTTCCATAAAGACCCGTTTTTGCATGGTTATTCGTGGATGGTGCGCGATGAGCCGGATATACTTTTGATGAACCAGGCTGCGGCAATTATTATGGAGTACACGGATTTTAGCTGTTTCAGTAAATCAAATACACAGGTTAAAACCAATAATTGTAAAATAACCCGGGCCGAATGGGTAGAAACAGAAAAGGGCATCGTTTTCCATATTTCGGCAGACAGGTTTTTGCGCAATATGGTGCGGGCTATTGTGGGTACACTTATGATGGTAGGCAAGCACGAAATAGAACCCGAAGCGGTGCGTGTTATTATTGAAAGCAAAAATCGGTCAAATGCCGGTACAAGTGTGCCTGCCTGTGGCTTGTATTTAACAGAGGTGAAATATCCGTTTTTAGTATCAGGTAGTTAGTATTAAGCTGCGCGATTTTTTGTCTTTATAACCACGATGTTGCAATCTACAAACAAAATTGATCTGTTTTTATTCGATATTTGCTAAGCTAAGGTCTTGATACTTGATACTAACTACTCGATACTATGTCGGAAGTAACCGGAAAAGCGCTTGATTGGAAACTGTTAAAACGGGTGATGCACTATGTAAAGCCGTATAACAGCACATTTGTAATTTCGGCGTTTTTAACCATTTTTCTGGCAGCTGGCGCATTGCTGCAACCCATCCTGATACAGCACACGCTGGATAACGATATCCTGAATGATAATTATGATGGGTTAGTTTTTATGGTTGTGCTGATGATAATACAGCTCATCGTATTAACCATAGCCCAGTATTATCAAACCTACTTAACCAACGCCCTGGGCCAATCCGTTATCCGCGATCTGCGGATTGATATTTTTAATCACATTACCAGTTTACGCCTTAAATATTTTGACCGTACGCCTATTGGCATGCTTATTACCCGTACCGTATCGGATCTGGAAACCATCGCCGATATTTTTTCGGAAGGTTTAATCTCAATCATGGGCGATATGCTGCTGGTATTTGCGGTAATCGGCTTTATGTTATACGAAGATTGGAAACTGGCGCTCATTACGCTGATTCCGATGCCGTTCCTGTTTGCTTCGACCTATGTTTTTAAGGAGGCAATTAAATCGTCTTTCCAGGAAGTTCGTACCCAGGTAGCCCGGTTAAATACTTTCCTGGCCGAACACATTTCAGGTATCAGTATTATTCAACTTTTTGCCCGCGAAGATCAGGAGATGCGGAAATTTAAAGAAGTTAATCTAAAATATCGCGATGCCAATATTCGGTCTAACTGGTATTACTCTATATTTTTTCCGGTAGTTGAAATTCTGTTTGCCATTTGTATGGGGCTGCTGGTATGGTACGGTTGTAAAAGGATGTTATCTGATAGTCAGCTTGCTGCTATTTCGGCAAGAGCGAGTGGTATCACGCCTGGTGTTATCACCAGTTTTATTGTATTGCTCAATATGTTGTTCAGGCCGATACGTCAACTGGCCGATAAATTTAACACCCTGCAAATGGGTATGGTAGGTGCCGACAGGATATTTAAAGTATTAGACACCGATGAGGTAGCGGTAGATACCGGCCAGATTAACACCGGGCGGCTGCAAGGCGACATTGAGTTCAGCAAGGTATGGTTTGCCTATAACGATGAGAACTGGGTTTTAAAAGATATCAATTTCCATATTAAACCAGGCGAAACGCTGGCCCTGGTAGGTGCAACCGGCGCTGGTAAATCATCAACCATCAATATTCTGAACCGTTTTTATGAAATTGGTGCTGGCAGTGTAAAGGTTGACGGGCATGACCTTCGCGATTATCATGTAGAGTTTTTACGCTCGCAGATTGCTACCGTGATACAGGATGTGTTTTTATTTACAGATACTATTGCCAATAACATCAGTCTGAATAATCAATCCATCACCCGCGAGCAGATCATAGCTGCTGCGAAAGATGTTGGCGCACATGAATTTATAGAGCGTTTGCCTGGCGGATACGACTATAATGTAATGGAAAGAGGATCGACACTTTCGGCAGGGCAATCGCAGTTAATATCTTTTATCCGGGCATTGGTGTACAATCCCGCTATTTTAGTTTTGGACGAAGCTACCTCATCGGTGGATACCGAAACTGAAATGCTGATCCAGAATGCCATCAACAAACTTATGCAGGGGCGTACTGCTATTGTGATAGCTCACCGCCTATCTACTATACAAAACGCCGATCGCATTATTGTGCTTGATCATGGTGAAATTATGGAAAGCGGCACCCATCAGGAACTCCTCAAGATAGAGAACGGTCACTATCGCAAATTGTATGACCTGCAGTTTAACTCGGCAGGGATAGCCAGGTAAGTGGCGCATTTCATTTTACTCGAATTGGATTACGTTTCACATAAAACGTATCACGTATAACCCATTATTTTTTCGGCGCCGTCTTTATTGGTTCAACAGGTTGCTCTTCTTTTTCATGTTTTTTGGCGATGTCGCCACCATGCGGCTTATCAGCGTGGTATTGCTTATCTTCTTGGCGCACTTTGCTTTTGCCGCCATTATCATTTGGCCTTTTGGTTGGTGTATCAGCAGGCGAAGGCTTGTTGGGTGAGTTTGCTGGCTTTGTCATGCCAAATAGAACAACGGGAGGTCGGTTTTTGTTTAATTTGTAAGCGACAGACGTTAATAAATGTTAAAACTATGGGTATAACCGGTTAATAAACCATATTTATAACTAATAAAATTTTACCTTTAAAGCAGGTTTGTTAATTTCGCACAAATACATAGATGTGAGATATGAGATATGAGATATGAGATATGCTTCAAAATGAGCCATCTTCGTCTCAAATCTTAAATCTCATATCTCAAATCTGAGATATGGAAGAATTTGAAGCAAGCGCATCAGCAAAAAAAACAAAAACGATATACATATCAACTGTATTTGGTATAGCTATGGTATTGTTAATGGTAGGATTGTTAGGCCTGTTTTTGGTATATGCCAATAATATTTCACGCTATGTAAAGGAAAATATAGTGTTGAATATTTTTGTTGACGATGCCGCGCATGAAACCGATGTGTTACAGCTGCAAAAGCAACTGGAAAGCAACGTGATGGTGAAACAAACTCAATATGTAAGCAAAGAACTGGCTGCGCGCAACCTTCAAAAAGACCTGGGCGAAGATTTTGTGAAGTTTTTGGGCTATAATCCACTATCGCAATCTATAGACGTTTACCTGAAAGCCGATTATACCAATAACAAAGACATTGAAAAATTCAAGGCTGAGCTACTTAAAAATCCGCTGATTAAAGAAGTTAAATACCAACAATCGCTGGTTGATCAGATGAATCAGAACGTAACGTCTATCAGTTTAATTATTCTGATTTTTGCGGGCATATTTGTGGTGTTGTCGGTAGCGCTGATTAATAATACTATTCGTTTGGCTATTTATTCGCAGCGCTTCCTGATCAAATCTATGCAGTTGGTTGGGGCTACCAAAAGCTTTATCCGCAAACCGTTTTTGCTATATGGCATATGGCATGGTCTTTTGGGTGGATTGATAGCTATTATTTTACTGGTAGGTACACTATATGTGGCTTACAGAAATATTCCCGATCTGGTTTTCCTGCAAAATTACACCGAATTTGGTATCGTGTTTTTAGGAGTAATTGGGCTGGGCATATTTATATCGGGTTTCAGTACCTTTTTGGCAGTTAATAAATTTTTACGTTTAAAAATATACGACCTGTATAGGTAATTCAAAATGAAAAAGTCAAAATTCAAAATCTTCGGGTTGCGAAAAGACTAATCTACTAATTCAATAAATCACTAATTCAGTCATTAAAAAAGATATGGCACAATCAGCTAAACCAGCTTCAACTGTAAAAACAACGCAGACAGCTAAATCAGCATCAAAAACAACCAGCACCGAACCTGTACAGTTTATATTTGATAAAAGCAATTACAGGCTGCTCATCATCAGCGTTGCTGTAGTAGCTTTTGGTTTTGTATTAATGGCAGGCACCACCGATATTTACAGCACCACTAAAATTGTCATAGCGCCTATTGTTGTATTAGCCGGATTTGCCCTGGGCTTTTTCGCTATATTAAAAAAGCCGGCAACCAATTAATAGCTAATCCAACTCAAACTACCCCTAATGAATATCATCCACGTTATTGTCCTGGCTATTATTGAAGGCCTGACAGAGTTTTTACCGGTATCATCAACCGGACACATGGTTATTGCCTCCTCTTTCATGGGTATTGGTAAAGATGATTTTGTAAAACTATTTGAAGTGGTGATCCAGCTGGGAGCCATCCTGTCTGTAGTTGTTCTGTACTTCAAAAGATTTTTCCGTTCTATAGGGTTTTATTTCAAATTGGTTGTAGGTGTTATACCTGCGGTTATTGTAGGTGTATTGTTCAAAAAACACATTGATCAATTTTTAGAGAGTCCCCTTATTGTAGCTTTTTCTTTGCTGATAGGCGGTGTGATTCTGTTATTTGTTGATAAGTGGTTCAATAAATCAACGGTTAAAGAAGAAGCGCAGATCAGTTATCCTACAGCTTTAAAAATTGGTGTTTTCCAGTGTCTGGCTGTTATTCCTGGTGTGTCCCGTTCTGCTGCAACCATAGTTGGTGGTATGAGCCAGAAACTAACCCGTACTGCAGCAGCCGAATTTTCTTTCTTTTTAGCTGTACCCACCATGTTAGGCGCAACTTTAAAAGAGGTTTGGGATTTTCATAAAACCCATACACCACTTTTTACCGGCGATCAGCTTAAATTTTTGATCATTGGTAATATCATTGCCTTTATTGTAGCTATGCTGGCCATTAAATCGTTCATCACTTTCCTGGAGCGTAAAGGCTTCAGATTATTTGGCTGGTATCGTATAGTTGTAGGTGCTGTTATTATCGGTTTAATTTTAAGCGGGCATACTTTGGAGATTTTGTAAAGTCTCAAAACCGGAATTTATAAAATTCAAACTGTCACTGTTCCAAGAAAACTTTTTAAACCTTTATTTTAACACTTTTCTGTCCGAAATGTGGGTGAAATGAGGTGGAAAATGTTCAAAAACTTATTCAAAACCATCTGTTTTAACACTTTTTAACAAATTTTCGACACGATTTTTAGAGTTTAAAAAGATTCATACGATTGATATTCAATTATATGAATAAATTTATGTCAGCTTTTTTGCGCTTTTTGTTTTGTTGATAAACAGAGCTGATTATGATTTTCAAACAAGAAGAATCGGGTGAGTGGTTAATTTAAAGATACAAAAAATACCACTGATTTGCAATACCCCTGGTTTCCCGCGGGTTTCGATTCCATACTATTTCCCTACCTTTGCCGCTTTAATTGCATTCATTGAAAAAAACATATACTCAAATACAGGAATTTGCCGAAGGACAGCTGCTGTTGGTTAATAAACCCTACAAATGGACAAGCTTTGATGTGGTGGGTAAAATTCGCAATTCATTTAAACCGCTTAAGCTTAAAGTGGGGCATGCAGGCACGCTTGATCCGCTGGCTACCGGCTTGCTGATCATTTGCACCGGCAAAATGACTAAACAGATTGATACTTTCCAGGCCGAAGAAAAAGAATATACCGGAACCATGACACTGGGCGCCACCACACCGTCCTACGATATGGAAACGGAACCTGATAATAAATTCGACATCAGCCAACTTACCGAAGAGCAGCTGCGTAATAACTGCAGGCAGTTTACCGGCGATATACAACAGTATCCGCCGGCACATTCGGCCATAAAAATTGACGGCGAGCGTCTGTACGAAAAAGCCCGCAGGGGCGAAGATGTAGAACTGCGCCTGCGCAACGTCACCATTACTGAATTTGAACTGACACGCATCGAGCTGCCCGAAGTTGATTTCAGGGTAGTGTGCAGCAAAGGAACCTACATCCGCTCATTGGTAAATGATTTTGGGGCGGCGCTTAATAATGGGGCTTATCTTTCTAAGCTCAGGCGTACACGCAGCGGCAATTTCCGGGTAGAGGATGCCTGGGAAGTAATGGAGCTGGTAACCATGATCAGGGAGTTAAAAACCAGCGACGGGACGCCGGAGATATAATCGCCCTGTCATTTCGGCCAGAGGGAGAAATCTTTTGCGATGGACAAGGCTCGCGTAAAAGATTTCTCCTCGTACCTCGTTCGAAATGACAAGCGGATATTGTAGGATATAAAACAAATCAAACAATTACATCCCAAAGTCAAAATAACTGACTTTTATAGTAGTAACGGTCAAAAAATTAACTTTGTGTTTTTACGCATATCATGAAGGTTTACAATCATATTGACGAATTTACAGCGGTAAAAAACGCGGTAGTTACCATTGGTACCTTTGATGGGGTACACATCGGTCACCGTAAAATTATATCAGGGATAAAGGAAATAGCAGATAGTATCGGCGGCGAAACGGTGATTTTAACCTTCTTTCCGCATCCGCGTATGATACTGCAGCCGGAGGATGAAAGCCTGAAACTGATCACCACTATTGCCGAAAAAGCAGAGTTGATGGAGGAGTTGGGTGTCGACCATCTGATCATCACCCCATTTTCAAGAGATTTTTCGAACCAGGCCGCCGAGAGTTATATCCGCGATGTGTTGGTGAATAAAATAGGAACTAAAAAAATTGTGATCGGTTATGATCACCGTTTTGGGAAAGATCGCCAGGGCGGCCTGGAAGATCTGCAAAGGCTTGGTCCGGTTTACGGGTTTGATGTAGTTGAAATCCCCGAGCAGGACATCAACGAGGTAGCCATTAGTTCTACCCGAATCCGTAACGCGTTATTAAATGGCGAAATAGAGCTTGCTAATTCTTTTTTGGGTTATCCTTTCTTTATCACCGGTACCGTAATCCGCGGCGACCAGATTGGCAGGCAATTGGGTTATCCAACGGCCAATATCGTGGTTGAAGAAAAATATAAGCTTATCCCTGCTGATGGGATTTTTGCCGTAACGGTAACTGTAGCGGGGAATCAGTACAAAGGCATGGCCTATATAGGCAGCCGCCCAACGGTAAACGGTCTCACCCGTAACATTGAGGTGAATATTTTTGATTTCGATCAGGATATCTATAACCAGGCTATCAGGATGGAATTCCTGCATTATGTACGCGGCGACATTAAATTCGCTTCGTTAGATGAACTTAAGGTACAGTTGGCCAAAGATAAGGAAGACGTGTTGGCGTTGTTGGTTCATTAGTTCATGGGGGCAGTAGTTCATTGGTCTTAGCAATGGTTGAACAGGGGAGAGCTGTTTTTGAAAATTCAAAGTAAATTTTGGCTAAAGCCTCATTTTTTGTTATTCACCCGTCCCATAAATGGGACGGCAATGAATTAGATTCTTTATTACGATCCATTTTTTTTCATTCATAGCCGTTTGGCTTTAGCCAACGGTTAAATTGCCATGTTCCAAAGGCTTCAGCCAAAATTTATAAAAGGGCCATTTTAAGCAGATTCCCTCCACAAATGAACTAATGACCCCATGAACTAATGAACATTTTTGTACCTTTACCTGTCAATATGGCTCTGTCAGTTGCCTTGGCGCAATTGTTGAGTTTGTTGGTTCATATCAAAATAATATGTTAGATTTTATCAGTAAGCTTTTTGGAAGCAAATCAGAACGGGATGTAAAAGCAATACAGCCTATAGTTGAAAAAATTAAGGCTGAATTTGCAAAACTCTCAAACATCAGCAATGATGAGCTTAGAGCTAAAACCATAGATTTTAAAGAAACCATAGCCCAGGGCCTTTCTGGTATTGATAGCGAGATACAAGCTATTAAAGATCGCACTGAGAATGAGCTGGATATGGACGTAAGCGAAAAGGTTGAGCTTTATACCCAGTTGGATAAACTGGAAAAAGACCGCAACAAAGAGCTGGAAGATATATTGTTAAATATACTGCCCGAAGCGTTCGCGGTTGTTAAAGAAACTGCCCGCCGCTTTGCCGGTAATAAAACTATTGAAGTGACTGCCACCCAGTTTGACCGGGAATTGGCTGCACACAAAAACAACGTGATCATCAAAGGTGATCAGGCTATACACCACAATACCTGGCTTGCTGCCGGTAACGAGGTTACCTGGGATATGGTACACTATGATGTACAGCTGATTGGTGGTATTGTACTGCACCAGGGTAAAATATCAGAAATGGCCACTGGTGAAGGTAAAACGCTGGTAGCCACGCTGCCTGCATATCTTAACGCACTGGCAGGTCAGGGTGTACACATCGTAACGGTGAATGATTACCTGGCCCGTCGTGACAGTGAGTGGATGGGGCCTTTGTATGAGTTCCACGGCTTATCTGTTGATTGTATTGATAAACACGAGCCAAATTCTGAAGAGCGCCGCAATGCTTACCTGGCCGATATTACTTTTGGTACCAACAACGAGTTTGGTTTCGACTACCTGCGTGACAATATGACACGTAGCCCGGAAGAATTGGTGCAACGTAAGTTACATTATGCCATGGTGGATGAGGTTGACTCTGTTTTAATTGACGATGCCCGTACACCTTTAATTATATCTGGTCCGATACCTCGTGGTGATGAGCATGAGTTTTATGAGCTGAAACCACGCATTGAGCGTTTGGTTAATGCGCAGAAAGCCTACATCAACGGTGTACTGAACGAAGCTAAAAAAGCTATTAATGACGGTAATACCGAAGTTGACGGTGGTGGTTTGGCTTTATTACGCGCTTACCGTGGTTTGCCAAAGAGCAAGGCTTTAATTAAGTTTTTGAGCGAAGGCGGTAACCGGACAATTTTGCAGAAGGTGGAAAACCACTACATGCAGGATCAGGGTAAAGATATGCCAAAGGTTGACGCGGAGCTTTACTTCGTGATTGACGAAAAAAATAACCAGGTGGAACTGGCCGAAAAAGGTATCGAACTGATCACCTCATCGGGTGAAGATCCTCACTTTTTTGTGATGCCTGACGTAGGTACCGAAATTGCGGAGATTGAAAAATCAAGTCTGAGCGCCGAAGAAAAAATTGCCCGTAAGGATGAATTGATGCGCGATTTCTCTATCAAGTCTGAACGTATCCACTCGGTAAACCAATTGCTGAAAGCTTATACCCTGTTTGAAAAAGATACAGAGTATATCCTGGACGAAGGCAAGGTGAAAATTGTGGATGAGCAAACCGGTCGTGTGTTAGACGGTCGTCGTTACTCAGATGGATTACACCAGGCTATCGAGGCAAAAGAAAATGTTAAAGTAGAGGACGCGACACAAACCTTCGCTACCATTACGCTGCAAAACTACTTCCGTATGTACCACAAGCTTTGCGGTATGACGGGTACTGCCGTTACCGAAGCAGGTGAGTTCTGGGAAATATACAAATTGGACGTGGTAGAGATACCAACCAATACCCCGGCCAGTCGTGCAGACAGGCAGGATCTGGTTTACCGTACCGTTCGTGAAAAATACAATGCCGTTGCCGATGAGATCGTGAAACTGACAGAGGCCGGCAGACCGGTACTGGTAGGTACAACATCGGTTGAAATTTCGGAATTACTGAGCCGTATGCTGAAATTGCGCGGCATCAAACATAACGTACTGAACGCCAAAATGCACCAGAAAGAGGCCGATATTGTGGCTGAAGCCGGTAAAACAGGCACCGTAACCATTGCTACCAACATGGCGGGTCGTGGTACGGATATTAAGTTGGGCGCAGGTGTTAAAGACGCGGGTGGTTTGGCCATTGTAGGTACGGAGCGCCATGAATCGCGCCGGGTTGACAGGCAGTTACGCGGTCGTTCCGGTCGTCAGGGTGACCCGGGTTCGTCACAGTTCTTTGTATCGTTAGAGGATAACCTGATGCGTTTATTCGGCTCAGAGCGCATCTCAAACCTGATGGTACGTATGGGTATTGAAGAGGGCGAAGTGATTCAGCACTCCATGATATCCAAATCAATTGAGCGTGCTCAGAAAAAGGTAGAAGAGAACAACTTTGGTATCCGTAAACGTTTGCTGGAGTATGACGATGTGATGAACTCACAGCGTACGGTGATCTATACTAAACGTAAAAACGCCCTGTTTGGCGAACGCCTGGATGTTGATTTGAGCAATACCATATTTGATGTGGTAGAAGATATTGTGACCGAATACAAAGAAGCGAACAATTACGAAGGCTTTACGCTGGAAGTGATCCGTTTATTCTCGGTTGATATTGAATTGAGCATCGACGAGTTTGCATCGAAAAATATAACAGCCCTTACCGACAGGACTTTCCAAACGGTAATGGACTTTTACAAACGCAAACAAGAAGCCGTTGCACAACAGGCTTACCCGGTATTGAAAGATGTATTTGATACCCGCGGTCAGTATGTAGAGAATATTGTGGTTCCGTTTAGCGATGGTATCCACGGCATACAGGTTTCTGTACCATTGAAAAAAGCGGTGGAAAACCACGGGGTAGAGGTGTTTAAATCATTTGAAAAGAACGTGACCCTGTACCTGATTGATGATGCCTGGAAAGAGCATTTGCGCGAGATGGATGAGTTAAAACAATCGGTACAGAATGCGGTTTATGAGCAAAAGGATCCACTGTTGGTTTACAAGTTTGAAGCTTTTGAACTGTTCAGAGGGATGCTGGCCAATGTAAATAAAGAGATCGTAAGCTTCCTGTTCAGAGGTGGTATCCCGGTTCAGCAGCAAGCTGATGAAGTACGTGAGGCCAAGCCAGAGCCAAAATTGGATCTGCGTAAAATGAAGACTACCAAAGCCGAGATGGTGAGCGAAAGCAATGGCATCCCAATGGATGATTTCCGCGAGCAGCAGAAAGCAAGTCCGGTTAGGGTTGAAAACAAGATTGGTCGTAACGATCCTTGTCCATGCGGAAGCGGCAAAAAATATAAAAACTGCCACGGCGTAGGGCAGAATTAAGAAGCCTATGGATTTTGTCATCCTGAACGGCAGTGAAGGATCTGTTAACGAACTATGCAGAACGGCTAATAGATTCTTCGTTCCTCAGAATGACAAATCTTTTTTAAATAAAAAGGGCCTGTCATCCTGAGCTTGTCGAAGGATCGCGCGCAGAGGCCCTGCCCACCATGCTTCGACAGGCTCAGCATGACAGGCTTTATTTTTTAATAAAAACAACAAATGAAAAAAGCAGTATTTGATCATCAGGCTACACCAGCGATTATCAGATACTGCCTTTTTTTTGTGCTGGTCATAGCATCAACCCATACCTTTGCGCAGCAAGCGCGTGGTAAGGTTGAGGTAGTCAGAGATCCTTTGGTGGATACGCTGATTGCTAAACGTTATGAAATGAGCAGTGCTGCCGGGGTATCATCACCGATAGCTTCATATGGCTACCGCGTACAGATCTTCAGTGGCTCCAACCGTAAAGATGCCTACAGTGCCCAAGCCAGGTTGCAAAGCCAATATCCTGAGCTGCGTACCTATATCATTTATAACGAACCCAACTTTAAGGTGCGTGCCGGCGATTTCAGGACCCGCCTGGAAGCGCAAAAACTCATGCAGGACCTGCGGGCTTCCTTCTCGAGCCTGTTCATCATCTCAGAAAAAATAAATCTACCCAAAACGGATACCAATGATTAAAGAACAAATACAGGAACTATCCCACAAAATATTTAATGATGTAGTGGCTAATCGCCGCCATTTGCATACCAATCCCGAGCTGTCATTTCACGAACAAAAAACATCAGCTTTTGTAGCCAGCAAGTTAGACGAGCTGGGTTTAACCTACGAAAAAATGGCTGATACGGGCCTGGTTGCTTTAATCAAAGGTGATCTGCCATCTGATAAAGTAGTGGCCCTGCGTGCCGATATGGACGCGCTGCCGATTACCGAAGCTAATGATGTGCCCTACAAATCACAAAATGTAGGTGTAATGCATGCCTGCGGTCATGATGCGCATACTTCATCGTTATTGGGTACAGCCCGTATTTTGAACGAACTGAAAAGTCAGTTTGCCGGTACTGTGAAACTGATATTTCAACCTGCCGAGGAGAAGCTGCCCGGCGGTGCCAGCATCATGATTAAAGAAGGGGTATTGGAAAATCCTAAACCACAGGCCGTATTGGGGCAGCACGTAATGCCATTGATTGATGCCGGTAAGGTAGGTTTCCGCGCGGGTAAGTACATGGCCTCAACCGATGAGATCTATGTTACTGTAAAAGGTAAAGGTGGCCATGGGGCACAGCCACAACAAAACATCGACCCGGTAATTATTACCGCTCATATATTAACCGCATTGCAACAGGTGGTAAGCCGCTTTGCCGATCCAAAAAGTCCGTCGGTATTGTCATTTGGTAAGGTGATTGCCAATGGGGCCACCAATGTGATCCCCAATGAGGTTTACCTGGAAGGCACCTTCCGCACCATGGATGAGCAATGGCGCGACGAAGCCCACAAACGTATGAAAAAAATGGCCGAAGGTATTGCCGAAAGCATGGGCGGTAGCTGCGATTTTAACATTATGCGTGGTTATCCCTTCCTGATCAACGAAGAGGTGCTGACGGCCGCAACCCGCGGTCATGCCGAGGATTATCTGGGTAAAGAAAATGTACTCGACCTGGATATCTGGATGGCAGCCGAAGATTTTGCCTATTACTCGCAGGTAGCTGATAGCTGTTTTTACCGCCTGGGCACCCGTAACGAAAGTCGTGGTATCACCTCATCGGTACATACACCGACCTTTGATGTGGAGGAAGACGCGTTTAAGATCAGCACTGGTTTGATGGCTTATCTGGCTATTAAGCAGTTGGGGAATTAAGGGGGTAGTTCATGGTTCATAGTTAATGGATCATGGCTTTAGCCCCCGACTGTTAGAACTTGATATTTAGTTTTGGCTTCGGCCATGAACTATGAACCATCAACCATGAACTCATAAATGAATAAAAAACTTCTGCTCTTATTCCTTTTCTGCACTATAGGCACTGCCACTTTCGCGCAGCAGATCAAGCGGTTTAACCCGGATACTATACGTACCATTGTAATCGACTCGTTGGTTGATATCAAATCGCACAAATTAAACGCGCAGGATTTTATTGATGCTGTGCTGGCCGATACCAGCTTTTACAAGGCTTTTCAAAATATGAAACGCTATGGTTTTACTGCCGAGAACCGCATTTTTACCTACGACAAAAAGAATAAGGTTGACGGTAAGATCTATCGCAAGATCATCCACAGCAACGCCGCCGGCAAACACCACATGGAGTATGTTGCCAAAACAGATAGTGGTAACATGTTTAAAAAGAACGGTAAATACCAGCTATACACCGTAGAGATGTTCGACTATATTTTCATGAACGCCTATAATTCTGATTTTACTAAGGGTGATGCTTTGCCGGGATCGGGAGGGAAAAATGAATCGTATAAAGACAAGTTGAAGACGCTTATTTTTACCCCGGGACGCAGGGTAAAAGGTATCCCTTTTATCAGCAGTAAAACCGAAATATTTGCGGGCGACATGCGCGGGTATTATTACTATGAATTTGCACGAGGTAAGTACCTGGACACCATCCCGGTTTACCGTTTCAGGGTGCGTTGTAAACCAAGCACATCGGATGGCGACACCATGATCAAGGAAATGACCACCATATTTGATGAGCGCACCTTCCAGATCCTGGGCCGTTACATCGACATGAAGTTCAGCAACATGTTTGTTGATTTTAATGTGCAGATGAACATCGAACTCAACAGCTTTGAAGGAGAGCTGCTGCCCACCAAAATAACCTATCAGGGCAACTGGAACATCCCATTCCACAAAGAAGAACGCGCCAGCTTTTTAATTGTACATAAGGATTACAAAAAGGAATAAACGCATCAATTATAATTCTTCTGGTAAATGGCCGGGGTAATGCCGGTCCATCGTTTAAAGGTGCGGGTAAAGGCGCTTAATTCGTTATAGCCCATCATGTAGGAAATTTCCTTAACCGGGTAAGAGCCTGCCTTTAAATAATTAATGGCTAATGATTTGCGCACTTCATCGGCCACCTGCTGAAAGTTAATCCCTTCTTCTTTAAGCTTTCGCTGCAAAGTTCGCGCACTGATATTAAAATTGGCCGCGATATCCTCCAAAGACACAATACCCAGGTAAGAGTTGGCCAGCAAATAATTATGGATACGGTTTTTGAGCGTTTGTTTTTCGGTCAGCACATCTTTCAACGTACTTACCTTTTGCAGCAGGATCTGTTGTAATTCATAATTGGCAGTAATAATTTGCTCGTTCCAGTATTTCTTATCAAAGGTGATGGTGTTGGTAGCGGCATTCATGACGGGTTTACAGCGCATCACGCGTTCGTATTCTGCCAGATTATCAATCGGCCTGATGTAACTTACAGCCCGCGGACTTATCTTTTTCATCATCAGCCCATCCAGTTCGTGTACTACAAAAACCATGAGCAGGTCAAGCGTTTGCACCGATGTGACAGAACTTTGCCAATCAGTTGCTGTGGGAATAAACTCCACCGAAAAGGAATCATCATTTTGCCTTACTTCTAAAGTGAAAGCCGTAGTGATTAAATGGGTTAATGAGGCGGCAATGGTTAAGGCGTTGCCAACAGTTTCGCTGCTTTTAATGATCTCGCCAACAATGCCCAGCGCCGATAACTGCAACGACTCCCCAAAGTGCAGACCAAACAGGGCATCCTTACTTAAATGAATAGCGTTGAGCCACAAATCACTTACTTGTTTGGAAGTAAGCGGTTGTTTGCCGGTTTGTAGCTGAGGCATAGTAATGTTTGATAAACGGCACAACATTTCGGCCGATAGGTCGCGCTGTGCGGCGTAGGCCAGTAAACCTATTATTAATTTCTTAAGCTGATCTTCCATCATTTTTTGATTGCTGTACTAATGTAGCTGTAGCAAATGGCTTTGCCAAAAATTGGCGTAATGTGGTAAATGGATGTCGTGTAATGGTAAGTGATGAGTGGGGTTTCCGGGCGACCTTTGGTTTATCAAAAAGAAAGGAAAACACGATGCCGCTATTCAAAACAAAGCATTTATCTATCAAACTCACCGGTGTGCTATGCCTGCTAGCCACCACAGGATACAGCCAGGCACAATTAACCCATACTATTTATCAATCAACAACAAATAACATGAAAAACCAAGCACAACAAGTAGTAACCGAATTTTTAAACGCTGTACAAGTGGCAGATATTGAACAATTAAACACCCTGTTACATCCCGATGTGGAATGGAGCCAACCCGGTAATAGCCGCATTTCAGGCATCAAACATTCCAGTAACGAAGTGTTTCAGATGGTAGGCAAGATGTTTGAACTATCGGCCAATACCTTAAAGCTTACCGATATCAAATCTATCTGTGTTAGTGGCAACAAAGTGGCCTGTCTGTTGCACTGGAACGCTGCTCAGCCTGCCGGTGGCATTTTAGATGTGGATAACATTGATGTATATACAGTTGAGAACGGCAAGATCACCAAAGTAGAAGTATTTACTGCCGACGAATCCAAAGAAGAAATGTTCTGGGGTGATTAAATCCGTTATACGATTGAGTTACAGAAAGAGACGCATCATATGCGTCTTTTTTTGTTTTATACCAATAATGAGATGTTTAATTTCTGTTTAAAATACCTTATTTTTAAGATGAAAATCAGCAAACCGGCATTGTCATGACCTTCAAGTTATTTATCAAAAACAAAAGTATTATACTATATGGTGTAGCGTTGGCTGTGTTGTTGTTTTTATTAAAATGGCTCGAGTTTCATTTTATTATTATCAATAATGCCTATGAAGTTTATGCTGGTGCGATAGCAGTAGTTTTCACTTTGCTCGGTATCTGGCTTGCCCTAAAACTGACGAAGCCCAAGGTTGAAACAGTGGTAGTTGAAAAACCGGTTTATATTAGCCATGTGTCTGATTTTTTACCTAATCAGCAGGAATTGGAGCGTCTTAATATTAGCCGTCGTGAATTGGAGGTACTGGAGTTGATGGCCGAAGGGCTAAGTAACCAGGAAATATCTGCGCGTTTGTTCGTATCGCTAAACACTATCAAAACACATTCATCAAACCTGTTTGATAAAATGGATGTAAAACGCCGCACGCAGGCTATTGAAATGGCTAAAAGATTGTGCATTATACCCTAACGCCCTCATACTTTGGTGTGAAATAATACCACATTTTTCAAAATCACCCGAAAGTATGACCGGAATGAGCTCGTGATAGGCCAAATTTGGTCTCGTTAAACCATTAAAATAAACATCATGAAAAAAAATGTACTTGTTTTTGGAGCAATCGCGGGAATCATCACAGCAGGGTGGATGATGGTTGCTGTTGTTGGGCACTACAACAATCCAAACTTTGAAGGCAGCATGTGGATGGGCTACGCGTCCATGATCGTGGCCTTTTCCTTTATTTTTGTCGCGGTAAAAAACTTCAGGGATAAATATAATAGTGGCACTATTTCCTTTGGCAAGGCTTTTAAAATGGGGCTTTATATTGTGCTGATAGGCTCTACCATATATGTACTCACATGGCTGGTAGCGTATTATTGTTTTATGCCCGATTTTATGGATAGATATGTAGCCCACACTATCAGCAAAGCAAAAGCTGGTGGAGCCAGTCAGGCCGAGATTGCCCGGCAAAAAGAACAAATGGCAGGCTATGTTAATATGTATAAAAATCCGTTGGGAGTAATTCTTCTTACTTATATGGAAATTTTACCTGTAGGTTTGGTTATAGCGTTAATAGCCGCGCTGATATTAAAACGCAAGCCTGATGCTGTGCAGGCAGTATCTGCTTGATAAAAATAGAAAAAAGGATGTCATGCTGAGCCTCGTCGAAGCATGGTGGGTAGGCCTCTACGCTCGACCCTGCGACAAGCTCAGGGTGACAGGCCGCCTATTTGTTTTTAAAAGTTTTCGCTAATTCAGGTAATAGATCCCAATTACCGTTTATAATAGCCTCTTTCTTTTCCCGCCGCCAACCTTTTACTTGTTTTTCAAAAGCGATGGCCTGATTGACATCATTAAACACTTCATTAAAAACAAGTATTACAGGTAGACGCTTATAGGTATAGCACTTTGTATTTTCGCCTGATTGGTGTTCTATTAATCTTCTTTCGATGTTGTTAGTTATTCCAGTATAATAAGTGCCATCACTACAGCGCAGTATGTAAACATGATAATGATTCATTAATTTAAAGATAACTAATCATCGTTGTAAAAATAAAACGGATGTCATGCTGGGTCCCGTCGAAGCATGGTGGGCAGGCCTCTGCGCGCGACCCTTCGACAAGCTCAGGGTGACGGGCCCTTTTTTATATACAATTTCTGCAGATACTTAATGGTTTGCCTTCCAGGTTTTCAATTCCTCGGAAATAAAATGGTTTACCAGGTCGGCGTACATTTTTTCTATGGCATCGGGGCAAAGACCTTCGGCTTGCGCCCATGATCTTCTTTCGGCAAGCATGGCTTTAAAACGCTCGGGAGAGGCCACATCGGTAGGGTTTCTTTTAAATTTGGCCGCTGCCTGTACATATTTAAATCGCCGGCCAATTAATGCAATCACCAGCCTGTCTATAGCGTCAATTTCCCGGCGTATATCGGTCATGTCCCGGCATTCTTCAGGCTGATTGCTGATGGTAGTCATATTATTATTTATAATGGTTTAGCTTCGTTATAGTAAAACTTCGCTTTTTTTATCAGGCCATTCTCCCATTGTTGTACCGAAATTTCGGTCCTGTACATCAGCTTTTGATCTGCCAGGCTGGTAATAGTCATGTCGTACTCGCTAAAAACTACCTGGTTTACTTCGTCAATAGCCTGTTTGGTTATCACCAAAGCCAAACCAAATTTTCCCAGGAGAAATTTTTCGCGGGTTATGCAGTTTTGTTTCCCGACAGTTGAGGCAGCTTCATTTTCCTGAAGTTCCACCTCCTCGCTATAAAATAATTCCATTGCCTGTACCGTCTTGTCGGTGGTAATAAGCTGGTTAAAAGCTTCAACTTTATCTTTTAGTGTGCTCATAATGATATTTATACAGCCAGGTCTTCTTCGGTAACAACCTGGTAACGCGGTTCATGCAGAATAGGGAAATTGCAGGAGTTGGCAATAAAACACATTTTATTAGCTTCCTTGTGCATTTCATCGGCCTTTTCAATCATTGTTCTATCCGTAACGGTAATCAACGGCCTTAATAAGATCACGGTAAAGCAACCACTTCCGTTTTTGTTTTCGAGCATTACACCTTCGGCGTTGTCTTCATAGGCGGTTACTACAACCCCAACTGTGGTGCACAAATGCAGATACCACAACATATGGCAAGAAGAGACAGCTGCTACCAGCAAGTCTTCCGGGCTGTGTTTTGATCTGTCGCCACGAAAGTTAGGATCAGATGAACCTAAGATGCATTGTTTACCATCAATGTTAATCTCGTGACATCGTTCGTAAGCCCGGTAATCTTTGGTTCCGTCGCCCGTATTGCCGGTCCAGGTAACGTTTGTTTGATAATGATGATTTTTCATAGACGTAATAATAAAGTAGAGTCAGCAGGTCTCAAACCCGTTTCCTGCTATCGTTTTAATAAAATGATGCCCGCAGCCGGCATGTAAAAGCCATAAAAAGAAGTGGTTATAACATCCGCAATTCCCTTCGCTAATACAGCGGGTAGCTATTCCTGGTAAAATTTGCGAATTAATCGTCATGACCTTAAATCTTTTACGCTGGTTAATTAAAAAATGCTACAACCAATAAGCCATCTGTTCTTTACGAAACTACAGGTATTCAATCGTAACAAATTGTACAAAAACGACATTGAAGCAAAGACAAATTGTTATATGCCCGCTCTTTTACTCTGCAGTTTTAATATGGCTCAGGTTTTGAATTTTACCTTCACCGAACGACCAGTTTTCCTTACCACCATTTTCTGTCAGAATAATGATCACATCATTAATCAGTACCGGGGTTTCGGCTGCTATTTTACCGGCTATGGCGGCATATAGTTTCTCTTTTTGCTGATAAGTGCGGCCCGAGCCTGCTGTTATCTGCACATATACCATATTGCCGCTGTGTGCTATACCCAGGTAATTTTTGGGGTAGTATAATTGCGAAGCCTCCAGTTCTTCCACAACATGAAAGTAATCATCAAGAGGTACATTAAATTCGGTCATCAAAGATTCATGTACAGCCCTGGATATTTTTTCTTTGGCATCAGCTGCCAATGTTTTCAATAAGCTTATTCGTACAAAAGGCATAAACTAAATTATGGATAAATATTATACTAACTTATTTTGGATAAGTTTTTTAGCATTTTGTTACTTCTTAATGACAAAAACTTATTGATTTAGCACGATAATTACATTGCCTTATTATGTGCCGGGTACTCCACAACAGTACGTCTATTTTGATTGTTTAAACGTATAAATTTTATCTATAACCGGGTTATTATCAATAAAATTCAGGGTATACTTTAATTGTTTTGGCTTGCTTTTCATCATGCCCAAAAATGGGGAAGGCATCATACTCCGTAGCGATAGCCTGCAGCTTTTTTAATGAAGCGGCTGCCAATTCCGGATTGGCAGAAGCGTAGGGTATATTGTTTCGGAAAATACCCTCTGTTAGCGCGGCATCAATACACAGTAATACATAACCAGAGCTTGCCGTGTTAATCAGTATAGATTGATGACCGGGGGAGTGCCCCGGTGTTGATATTAAGCGGATGTTGTCGCACAGCTGGTAATCGCCATCAATTACCTGGTAGTTCATACCCTTAATGCGGCATGCCGGCGGCGAATAATTTTCATCATCTAAAATAGTCAGTTCGTTTTTTTGTACCAAAACGGGCGTCTGGGTATCCAGAAAGTAGGGATTGCCACCGGAGTGGTCACTGTGAAAATGTGTGGCTATCACCAGTTTAATGTCTTCGGGCCGGAGTCCGGCACGTTGAAGCAAATTAGGAAGGCGATGTTCCTCCTCCATGTACATGTATAAAGCTCCATCAAGGGCTGTGTCTTTGTAAAAATCGGGATTGTTCAGGAAAACTTCGGCAAAACCGGTATCTACCAGGATAGGCCCGTCGCTGGTATCCAATAAATAAACGCAAAGGGGACTATAAACCAATTGGGGGTTATCGGCCCCCAAATTGGTATTAAAGAAAAACTCCTTAAGCATCCCATGCCCTGCCGGGATGATGTATAACTTATTTACAATAAGATTTTTGCTGAGCATAGAGTTGAATTTAATAAGATGTTTTTCTTTACAAGTTGGTCATTTTTAAAGATGCCTCGTTATAACGGCCGCCGGTATCAGGATATTTTAACAGTAAAGCTTCTATTTCCTGCAAATCAGCAGCAGACAGTTTTACATCGGCTGCGCTGGCATTATCCTGCAGGTATTTGCGTTTTTTGGTGCCGGGGATAGGGATAATATCATCGCCCTGGGCCAACACCCAGGCTAAAGCCAACTGTGCCGGAGTTGCATTTTTTTGTTGAGCGATACCAGCAAAAGCATGAGCCAGCTTTTGGTTGTTATCCCAGTTATCATCGCTAAAGCGGGGCAGTATCCGGCGGAAGTCATCAGCTGCCAGCTCGTCTTTACTTACTGTGTTGGTTACCAAACCCCGGGCCAGCGGACTGTAGGGCACCAGTGAAATCTTCAGTTCGCGGAGGGTAGCTAATATGTCTCCTTCTACATCGCGGCTCAGTAAAGAGTATTCACTTTGCAGCGCTGCTATCGGGTGAACAGCATGTGCCTTGCGGATGCTGGCTGCAGATGCTTCTGATAAACCGAGGTAACGCACTTTGCCTTCTTTAACCAATTCGGCCATAGCGCCAACCATTTCCTCAACAGGTACATTGGGGTCGATGCGGTGCGCGTAATATAAGTCGATGGTATCGATGCCTAAGCGTTTTAAACTGGCTTCCACCGCAGTTTTGATATAGGCTGGCGATCCATCGAAATAAATATTGGAGTTTCCGCTACCGGTATAAGGAGCATCGGGATTATGGTACCTGAAACCGAATTTGGTAGCGATAAATACTTTATCGCGATTGCTTTTAAGCACTTTTGATATCAGCTCTTCGTTTTTACCGGCGGCATACATATCGGCGGTATCCCAAAAATTGATGCCCAGGTCGAGCGCCAGGTTAAGTGTAGCTATAGATTCTTCATTATCAACAGGGCCATAGGCAAAGCTCATGCCCATGCAACCCAGGCCAATGGCCGATAGTTTTTCGTTGGTATTTCCTAAATTCCTGTATTCCATAGTATTTTGTTTTGATAGTACAAATATATAGGGCTCAAGAACCGCACCGTTTACACTTATCAAACCAAAAGCTATAGAATTCAAACAATTGACCTCCGGTAAAAGGGTGACACCTTTTTTCTTGAACCATCGCCTTTGGAGAAGGAATGATGAGGCCTTTCAGTTAATTAAACCCTGTAGGCTTTTGGATTAAGGGCGGTTTGTTTTTTAAAGAAATTATTAAAGTAAGCCGGGTACTCAAAGCCCAGGCTATACGCAATATCGGCTACGTTCCAATCGGTATACCGGAGCAGGGCTTTGGCTTCTTTAGCCACACGTTCGGCAATGTGCATACTGGTGGTTTTGCCGGTGATCTCTTTCACTGCCCGGTTCAGGTGATTTACATGTACCGATAAGCGATTGGCATAATCGGCAGCGGTACGCAGTTTTAATGCATAATTAGGTGAATCAATTGGGAACTGGCGCTCCAGCAACTCCATAAATAAACTAGCTATGCGCGATGACGCGTTGCTGTGTTTAAAAAAGTTATCGGCCGGTTTTAGTTTAAGAGCCTCGTGAACAATAAGGTTTACATAATTGCGCAGCAGATCGTACTTGTATATGTAATCGGTGTCAATTTCATCCAGCATCTTGCAAAATATATCACTGATTACTTTAACCTGTTCGTCATTAACAAAATAAACCGGGCTGCCGCCTACCTTAAATAATGGCGAATCGATAAAGCTTTCGCTGCGGTTGTTACTGCTGATAAAATCCTCAGTAAAAAGGCAAAAATAGCCGGTTTGCTCTACCGGTGCAGCTTCCCAGGAGTAAGGTATGGTTGGGTTTGAAAATACCAGGGCACATTTATCAAACGAGATTCCTTTATCGGCATAATACAAAGTACCACCACCGATGCACAACGATATTTTGTAAAAATCGCGACGGTGATAACTGGTAAGGTTATGACAGATTTCACCACGTGGATATACATTAAAGTGCCCTGCGCCACGTTGATTATCGCTCAAGGGCGTCATCTTCATAGCGGGGTGACCTTGATAAAATTCTTCGATTGTTTCGGTTGGATGCATAATCAAAGTTATGAAATTCAAATAACCGGGAAGATGACCGCAATGAATATGCGATCATCACCATAAATGTTTTACATTAAGATTGCAGCTTGGCTAACCGCTCTTTGGCCCGTTGAGGCAGGCCTGTATTACCGCTTTGCTTATCGTAGTTCAACTGAAGATGAGTTACCAGCCAAACGCCGTTTTGCTTTTCCAGCTTGGTGTGGTAGGTTCCGGAAACTGTCCACACGTCATCGTCCAAAAAATGATCAGCTTTGCCCACATAATCCGCATCGGCCTGATTACCGTGCAGTTTTACTCTGAATTCGGAGATCTGGTGATGGGTAGAGTCAAAGCCAGGCATAAAATGCGACCAAAGATCCGTAATTTCCTGAGGTGTTTGTACAAAAGGTTCACCGCCCACCATCGAAGTATAGTCGTACAAAACAGTTTCTGCCATTACGCTGTGCACTGATTCCCAGTCGCGGTTATCAACGCTTTTAAATAAATGTGTAATTGCTTGTATTATTTTATTGCCTTCCATACCCCTTTAGATGTTAAAATACTGAATTTGTTTCAAATTTAAACCTAATTAATTAATAATTTATCAATAAAAGCAGCAAGTCATTCCAGATGTTTGGTTTGAGTTAGCTGATCGTTAATAGTTTGTAGTTTTTCGATAATAGCCGTCCACTCGGCGCGTTGTTTTCTGACTCTCTGTGGAACTAGATAAAAATATACGAAAGCCATATATGCGAATAAACAAATATACGCAACACTTCCCCAAATTACACCCATTTTTATGGTGTATTCAATCATAAATAAAGCCACACCAACAGATAGGGTTATCAGGTACAACTTTACTACTTTGGTTTCAACAAGCTCCTGTTTCTTTTTGATGGTCAACAGCTCTTTTAAATAGGAAAAACTATCAACCTCAGAATGACCTTTAAATAAATCTACTAATAAACCATTAGAAACCAATAGATAAGCCACAAAGCCCATAATCGTGAGCAAGCCACCTATGCGTGTAGTAATCTTTGTTGAATAATAACCCCCGAAAAGGAAAACTATATAATAAATGGTTACGGCCACCAGTAAGCCATTTGTCAGTAACAATTTATTCCTTGCCTTTTTCTTGAGCTGACGGGATTTTTTAATAACCTCCTTGATATCGGGTTTGGCCAAAACATCCTGTTGCTGCCAAAGCGCTTTAAAATCAATATTGGTGCTCATACTTTTTAAATTTTTGTGAGAGCCTTTCTTTTATGCGGTAGACTTTTACCCTAATGTTGGTTTCGGAAAGCCCCACAATGCTGGCTATTTCGGCTTGTTTAACGCCCTCCAGTTCCAATGAAATAATAATACGGTCAATTTCGGGTAGTTCGGCAATACATTTGTAGAGCAGCTGCACCTGATCATCGGTATCCGGCAACTGTTTATCTTCTATTTGAACCGGCATTTCGGCTTTGGGCATTTTGCTTTGTTTTTGTAATTGCCTTAAGCAGTGGTTGGAGGCTATACGGTATATCCAGGTGCCGATCGCCGACTCGTTGCGAAACTGCGATAGCTTTTGCCATACCGTAATAAAAGTTTCCTGTGTAACATCCTGCGCCCAGTCGTGATCATTCATATACCCCATGCACAGACGGAATATTTTACTATAATAGGTATCGTATATTTCTTCGAATGACATATTTTATGAAATCCCAAACTCTCCGGTGAAACTTTATGTACTGTTAGATACCTGGTTTGTGAAAATGCTACACTTTTATAAAAGTATTAAGGATAGATTGTAAAGTTTGTGCCATGCTTTGAAAAGTTTAAACAGGGGTGCAGGAAATACGTTTATATTCGGGTTATGATAAATCAATATGGCTGCTGAGATCAATAAACAGGAGTTATTACCCCATTTGTTCCGTACGGAGTACCGCAAAATAACGGCCGTGCTTTATAAACACTTTGGCTTTGAACATCCGGAAATTGCCGAAGATATTGCCAGCGACACTTTTTTAACGGCAACAGAAGTTTGGGGACTAAAAGGTTTGCCCGATAACCCGGTAGCCTGGTTATATACTGTGGCCCGCAACAAGGCAAAAGATTATTTACGACGCAACAAGCTATTTGCAGAGAAAGTAACCGGCAACCTGCAGGCAGCTTATGAAGGCGTCGAAGAAATAGTGATAGACCTATCCGATGAGCACATCAGGGATAGCCAGTTGCAGCTGATGTTTGCTATTTGTCAGCCCATATTACCTCCCGAGGCCCAGATTGGCCTGGCCCTCCGGATCCTTTGCGGCTTTGGTATCAATGAAATAGCAGATGCTTTTTTATCCAACAAAGAAAGTATTAATAAAAGGCTGTTCAGGGCCAAAGAAAAGCTACGCGAGCAAAATGTAAAGATCGAGTTTCCGCCGCCGTCCCAGATCGGTACCAGGATACAGGCAGTTTTAACTACATTGTACCTGCTCTTTAATGAAGGCTATTACTCCAGCAGTAAAGACACTACACTACGTAAAGATCTTTGCCTGGAAGCTCTGCGTTTGGCTGTTTTATTAACCGAGGACAAAAATACCAACTTACCCGATACTAATGCGCTTATTGCGCTCATGTGTTTTCACGCTTCGCGTTTTGAGGCCCGAACCGATGAACATGGTGAAATGATACGCTATGATGAACAGGATACCAGTTTATGGAATGCTGAATTGATAGCCAAAGGGAACGATTACCTGAACAGGGCATCGCAGGGCCATCAATTGGGCAAATATCATCTGGAAGCAGGCATCGCTTACTGGCATACCATTAATGCTGATACTACACAGAAATGGGAAAACATTTTACAGCTATATAATGGTTTGCTGCAGGTTGCCTACTCGCCCATTGTTGCGCTTAACCGCACTTATGCGCTTTATAAGGCGAGGGGAAAACAGGAGGCTATAACCGAGGCCGAAAAGCTGCAGCTGGATGATAATCATTTATACCATGTTTTACTGGGACATTTGTATACAGGGGTTGACCAGCAAACGGCTGCAAAACATTTGCAGACTGCACTGAAACAGGCAAAAACAACAACCGAAAAGAACCGCATACGAAAAGACCTGGAAAAATTAAAGTAGTTTTTAAAAAGAATCAAGATATTAGAATCAAGAATCAAGAGCTGATTGAAATACCAGCGGTGATGTGATAATTGACCCTTGGTTTTAATCTTGATTCCTGACTCTTACTATCTTGACTCTCCATTATGGCATATGACGAATTATTAGCGAACCGGATACGGGAGGCCCTTAGCGAACAAGAGCTGGTAAATGAAGTAAAGATGTTTCAGGGTTTGTGCTTTATGGTTAATGATAAAATGTGCATTTGCATACGCAACCAGGATATGCTATGCCGTATAGGTACCGAACAGGCTGCCCTTGCATTGGAAAACGATAACTGCCGCCAGATGGTTCATGGGAGCCGGGTGATGAAAGATTTTGTTTTTGTAGAGGCAGAAAACCTGCGCTCATCAAAAGATTTTGACCATTGGGTAAGTCTTTGCCTGCAGTTTAACAAGATCGCGAAGCCATCCAAAAAGAAGAAAAAAGGTTAAAATATCCCTTCATAACTGTTTTTTTAACAATTATATAGTATTGCTAAATTTTTTTTTCTACTTTACTTCATCGATCGGCATCTACCTTTTTAGATTTTTTTTGGAATTTCTTTTATTTATGCTTATATCGAATGTAATTCTATATTTGTTTTTTATTGTAATTCGGAATATATAAGATGCTAAAATACTCTAAACAGACCAGGTTATTGCTGGCTGTTGACTGCATTATTTTTGGATTTGACGGAGAGGTTTTAAAACTATTACTGATCAAAAGAGGATTTCAGCCCGAGAAGGGAAACTGGAGCCTGATGGGTGGTTTTGTGCAGGGTAATGAAAGCATCGACCAGGCAGCAAACCGTATCCTGAAACAATTAACAGGACTGGAAGGGGTGTACCTGGAGCAGCTATATACCTTTGGTGAACCAAACCGGGATCCGATGGAACGTACCGTTTCCGTGGCTTATTTCGCACTTATCGACATTCAAAAGTATCAAACCCAGATCAGTTCTGATTATCATGCCGAGTGGTTCCAGCTAAAACGGACGCCCAAACTCATATTTGATCAGCAGGAAATGTTGGAACAGGCCAAAAAGCGTATCCGTTATAAAGCGGCCATGCACCCGATATTGTTTGAACTTTTGCCTACCAAATTTACCATCCCCCAGCTGCAAACGCTGTACGAATGTGTTTTTAATACCACTATTGATAAACGTAATTTCAGCAAAAGAGTGCTGGCAACCGGCTTACTCATCAAGCTGGCCGATAAGGATAAAGCAGGTTCAAAAAGAGGGGCCTATTATTACCAGCTCAACATGCAAAATTACTATGCCAAATTCCAGGCCTTTATGAACTTTATCCCTAATCCGGACACTGTTTAACTAATATGTATACTTCTTAAAGTTTTTTAATTAGTTTATAGTTTTTGAGATCGAAAAATAAAAGTGATTTTAACAATCATTATTTATAAGCGTTAATTAAAAATCAGACCGGTTTAACTCTAAACCCAATGTCATTTTGAACGAGGTACGAGGAGAAATCTTCTGCACCTTGCATCATGGTTAACTAAGCGTAAAGGATTTCTCCTCGTACCTCGTTCGAAATGACATGCTTTTTTATTGAGTATTTTTAACCTGAATAATTAATCATCATCCGAACCACCCTCGGCTTTTGATTCCAGGTAAAATGCCCCTTTTAGCGCGGCTTTGGCATTGGCCGGTAAACTATTCATGGGTTTGATTTCTATATAGCCCAATTCCATTACACCGGTTGTAACCTCTGCCTTTTTAAAACTATAGCTTGTTTTTCCTGATCGGGCTTCTTCACCGGTTACGATATAGATATATTGCCTTCCGCCAGAACGAACCACTGCCTCAACCGGAACAGCCGGTACCGGGTGGCTGCCTATACTAATAAGGGCGGTGACATACATCCCCGGGATCAGGTTTTTATGTTGCCGGTTATCAATCTCGGCATGGACGATAACACCCTTGCTTTCGTTTTCAAATGATTTATTGATGCCATTGATTTTACCGGTGATCATCATATCACCCTGGTTAGTGAGTTGAAAATTTACTTTTTGACCAAGCTTTACCTGCATCAGATCTTTTTCAAATACGGTAAGATCGCAATGGATCTTGGAGTTATCCACAACTTCCATGATGGATGTACCCGGTTGTACAAAGGCTCCTGTATTGGCTGATATTTTTCCTACAGTTCCTGTAATGGGTGAAACTACGGGGAAACCGGAAACAATATTGCCGCTATTGATATGGCCAGGGTTGATGCTTAATTGCCTGAGCTGACTTTCAAAGGCTTTGATACGTGAAAGCTCTGCATTATAAGTAGCCTGTGCCGATTGAAATGATTTGCCCGTTCCGGCGCCTGCATCCTGCAGCTGGCGCTGGCGGTTAAACTCCGCCTGTATATAAGTAAAATTGCTTTTGGCAGCCAGGTAATCCTGTTGTATTTTGATCAAATCCTGGTTGCTGATGGTTGCTAAGACCTGTCCCCGGTTAACCTGTTGCCCTTCGAGTACACTGATACGACTGATCACGCCGCCCGAAAGGATGCTTACATCTGCCCGGTTTTGCGGTGGAACGGCCAGTTGCCCGTTGGCCTTAATCACTGCATCGAGATTCTTTTGGGCGATGGGACCTATTTCAATCCCCACGTTTTTCATTTGCGCCTCTGTAAGCGTAATGTTATCTGATTTCGCTGTTTTTACAGCGGCCGTCTGTGGGCTATCATTTTCTTTTTTTGCCGAACCGCCCGAACAGGCAGCTAACATACCGGCGCCCATGATGATGAGTACCGGTATATAATATTTATATTTTTTAATCTGCATTTTATTTTCCTTTGATGTATTGAATTTGTATGGCCGATTGATTTAAGCGGCTTACTGTTTCGAGATAAGCAAGCTTGGTTTGTATAGCGGCCGATGTATTTTGAATATATTCGATATAGCCTATTTCGCCCAAATTGAAGGATACCTGTGCTATTCTTAACTGTTCATCGGCTTGCTTTAACCCGCCCGAGGTATAATATTCTACCGCTTGTTTAAATTTTTGATATTGTTGTAGCTCCTGCTCATATTGGGTGCGGAGCTGTTGACGGGTTTGCTGATAATTGATCTCGGCCGCCTGTGTAGCTATTTTTTCTGAACGGATACGCGCTGTATAGGCCTTACTAAAAACAGGCACAGAAATACCTACCTGGAAACCACCAATGCGTGTACCGGGCGAATAACTCCGGTTAATGTTGGCCGGATCAAACCCGGGAATGAGCAGCTGCTGGTTATATCCCAAAGTAAAGTCGGGCATCAACCGCGATTTCTCAAGAGCTACTTTTGCCCTGGCCACTTCAATTTGCTGCAGGTTCATGCCCAATTGGGGGTTACTAGTTACATTGGCTGTGTTAGACTGGAGATCAATCAGTATAGATAAAGCGCTTTCGCTCACCATTACAGGCTCATCTATATTTAATAACTGCTGCAGAGCCAGTTCATTACTGCGCAAGTCTGCCTGAGTACCTATCCTAAGGGCTTGAATTTCCTGGTATTTATTACGCGCGCTGATCACTTCCAGCGCAGATGTTTCGCCCGTTTTTCGCCTTATCTCCGCCTTTTTTACAAAGCCGGAGTAAATGCTATCCTGGTGGTCCAAAACCCGCAGCATTTCCCGGTTCAGGAGGTAGGCATACCAGGCGCTACGTACCAGCCTCACAATATCGGCCCTTGTTACAGCGTCCGAACTTTCGGCTAGCTGAGTTTGCTGATTCAATAATTTTCGCTGATTTTTATAATAGCCTGGCCAGGCTATGCTTTGTTTTACACCGATACTGTTATCAATGTTACCGCCGCTGGTAGGGTCTTGTGTAAGCAAAAATTCTGTCTTGGGCAGATCGGCCGATGATTTTTGCAATGCTCTGGCCTGATCAACCGATAACCCTGCAGACCGTATCTTCAGATTTTGAATTAAAGCTTTGGCTATAGCGCTATCCAGCGTTAAGGGTTGATTGTTTTGTGCGTTTGCCTTGGGCATACCCACTAAGGCCAGTATACCTGCAACTAAAATGGTTAATACAGCCTTGGGCATTTTTATTTTACTTACCTCTTTCCGGTTAAATAACAGGTACAGGCAAGGCAAAACAAACAGCGTTAAAAACGTGGCAGTAACCAGGCCGCCTATAACTACAGTTGCCAACGGTTTTTGCACTTCGGCACCCGCGCTTGACGATAAAGCCATAGGCAGAAAACCCAGCGAGGCCACGGAGGCGGTCATCAATACCGGGCGCAATCTTGTTTTGGTACCTTCCAGTACGCGGTCATAAATATTGTTTATACCTTCTTCTTTCAGCTGATTGAAATAGCCAATGAGTACAATACCATTAAGCACTGCTACGCCAAACAGGGCAATAAAACCAACCCCAGCCGAGATACTGAAAGGCATGCCCCGAAGCAGTAATGCCGCTACGCCACCCATGGAAGCCAATGGGACAGCCGTAAAAATGAGCAGGCTTTCCTTAACCGAACGGAAGGTGACATACAGTAATACGAGTATAAACAGTAAAGCGGCGGGCACGGCGATAGCCAGCCGGCTTTTTGCAGCCTGCAGGTTTTGAAACTGCCCGCCATAGGTCATGTAATAACCTCCAGGTAGTTTTATCCGGCCAGCCAGTTTATTTTGTATTTCGGTTACGGTTGATTCTACATCACGACCCTCTACATTGAAGCCTACATAGATACGGCGTTTGCCATCCTCGCGTGAAATTTGTGCCGGGGCATCTTTGATACCAATGTCAGCTACCTGGTTCAGCGGTACTTTATTGCCAGATGGGAGGGGGATCAACAGGTTCTCCACGTTGGTAATGTTTTCGCGCAGGTTGCGGTCCATGCGTACCACCATGTCAAAACGTTTTTCGCCTTCAAATACAACACCGGCCACATTACCGGCAAAGGCAGTTTTTAGTATCACATTTACATCGCTGATATTCAAACCATATTGGGCCATCTTATCACGGTTGTAGGATACCTGTATCTGGGGCAAACCAATTACCTTTTCGACAAAAGGCTGGGTTACACCTTTTACTGTCGAAATCTCCTTCGCTATTTTAGCAGCCTCATCGGCCAATACATCCAGATCCTCACCATATATCTTAATGGCTACATCTTGCCTGATACCGGTCATCAGCTCATTGAAACGCATTTGCATAGGCTGTGAAATAGAGGCGTGAATACCGGGGATCTCCTCCAGTGCGGCTTCCATTTTGGCAGTCATCTCCTGGCGGGTGGTTGCTGTTTTCCATTCGGCTTTAGGCTTCATGGCCAGCATCATATCACCCCGTTCAATAGGCATGGGGTCGGTGGGGATCTCGGAACTACCGATACGGGTAACCGCTTGTTTAATCTCCGGGAAACGATCTTTCAATAACTTCTCTGCTTTGCCGAAGGTTTTAACCACTTCAGAAAGGGAAGTACCCTGCATCATCGAGATTTCTACGGTGAGGTCGCCTTCTTCCAGTGTTGGGATAAACTCACCACCCATCCGGCTGAATGCCCATATCGAGATGCCGAATAATATAAAAACCACCGCTACGGTCAGCATTTTTATCTTTAACACAGCTATCAGCGCATGCTGATAAATGCGTTGTAGAAAGGAGATGATGCGGTCGGAAATATTGGTTTTGTGTACCGTGTTTTTACTCAGAAACAAGGCGCTGGCCATGGGCACATAAGTAAGCGAGAGGATAAACGCGCCCAAAATGGCAAATGCCACGGTTTGAGCCATCGGCCGGAACATTTTACCTTCAATACCAATGAGCGATAGCAGCGGAAGATAAACAATGAGGATAATGATCTGCCCGAAAGCTGCCGACTTCATCAATTTGCCGGCGCTATTTTGTACCTCGTTATCCATTTGTTCGGTACTGAGCTTTTCTATCGATTTCTTTTGATATTGGCCACTGGTAATGTGATGCACCACGCTCTCTACAATAATTACAGCGCCATCAACAATAAGTCCGAAGTCGATAGCACCCAAACTCATCAGGTTTCCCGAAACGCCAAATAGCCGCATCATCAAAAAGGCGAACAGCATGGCCAGGGGAATAACCGAAGCGACCACCAAACCTGCCCTGAAATTGCCTAACAGGAGCACCAATACAAAAATTACGATCAGTGCGCCTTCCAGCAGGTTGCGTTTTACGGTGCCGATGGCCCGGTTAACCAGTTCGGTGCGATCAATAAAAGGCTCAATAGTTACGCCTTCGGGCAGCGACTTTTTGATCTGCACCATGCGTTCCTTTACGTTTTTGATCACCTGGCTAAAGTTTTCGCCTTTGAGCATCAGGGTGACACCGGCCACTACTTCGCCGCCGCCATTTCGAGTTACCGCGCCATAGCGGGTGGCACTGCCAAATTGTACGGTGGCAATATCCCGTATCAAAACAGGCGAGCCCTTCACATTTTTAACAACGATCTTTTTGATATCATCCAGGGATTTTACCTGGCCCAAGCCGCGGATAAAGTAAGCGTTGTTGAGCTGTTCGATATAGGAGCCGCCTGTGTTTTCGTTGTTTTTCTGTAAGGCAGTATATACATCCGGAATGGTAAGTCCCAGCGAGTTAAGCTTATCGTTGTCCAGTGCTACTTCGTATTGTTTAACAAAACCGCCCCAGCCGCTTACTTCGGCCACCCCAACGGTGCCTGCTAATTGTGTACGAACGAGCCAGTCTTGAATGGTCCGCAGGTCTGTAGCGGTATACTTTTGCTCGTAGCCTTTTTGAGGGTGAATTACATACTGGTAAATTTCCCCAAGTCCGGTAGTTATGGGGGCTAGTGTTGGCTCGCCAAGGTCTGCGGGGATACTGCTTTCGGCTTCTTTCAATTGGGCCGTTACCTGCTGACGCGCCCAGTATATATCAATATTGTCTTTAAAAACTAGGGTTATAACGGATATACCCGAACGGGATATAGACCGTTTTTCGACTATCCCGGCAATATTAGCCATAGATAATTCAATGGGAGCGGTAATAAATTGCTCCACTTCCTGTGCACCCAGGTTGGGTGCCTGCGTAATGATCTGTACCTGGTTGTTGGTAATATCGGGTTGCGCGTCGACCGGTAGATTGGCTGCGGAATAAATTCCGGCAATTACCAGCAGCAGCGTCATGATTCCAATAGTTACCTTGTTCCGGATAGAGAACGCGATAATATGATCAAACATGAAATTTTATTAAATTAATGCGACAATCCATACGTCGTCATTGGTGATGACGGGCAAAAAAACTAAAAGGAGATTCGTATTAACTTAATTGCGGCGGTTGCCAGATAGCGATGTCCTGCTCAGATAAAGCGGGAATGATCAGATCGGGATAGGGAACAAAAGTATTTTGCTGAAATGATGGAATATATACCTGCTGGTCAATATCCCTAACACTTGAACAGCAGGAGCAGGAACAAAGCGGTGTACAAGATTCGCGGCTGCAACCTTTATTACCATCATGTGCCTGCCTGATGGTCAGGTGTGTTTGAGCCCATACAGCATCATCCCTGTCCTGACACGGCATAACCGAGAGGAGGGAAACGTATAGACTTATGATGATGGCAATATATTTCATCTGGCCACAAAGTTAGGCTATTTATCCCAAAAACTCAACGGTTATTATTGGAGGCTAAAAAGGAAGGAAGGGTATCCGGATAATAAAATGGGCTTCGCAATTTGTGAAGCCCTTTTTATTATCCGGTATCTTTTATTTCAATATGTACCCGAAATCTATCTATATATAGATTTTATTATTAAGTTATAAACCCTGTACTATAAGCATTAAATCATTCCTGCTCCATTGGTCGGTGATCTTATCATCTTTTAGAATATCCATTTCAATTACATGCAACGTTATAGCTTTGCCTGTGGGAGTTTTATCCATGAACTCTCCTGTATGTGTGGCGGTGACGGTTTTAAACAGCACCACTTTGTCGCCTTCTGCTATTACCTCGTCTATTTGCACTTTGATATTGGAGAAACCTTTATGAAAAGATGAGGCAAATTGAATTACCCCATTTGCCCTGTTGTCAACAAGACCATTGGCTGGTGCTGTATGATTTACGAATCCATTTGCTAAAAACTCCTTTAAATTGTCTGTATTAGCCAATTCAAAGAGTTCTGTATTGAATTTAATCACCGTTTGTTTATTCTTTTCTATTGCAGCGTTGCTTTCGGTATTGTTTTTATTACTCGGATATTTATCATTTGTGGCCTTTTTTTCAGGTTCTATTGCAGCCCAATTCCCTAGCAGAGCTTGCATATAGTCATTCTTGGCCCAATAGTCGGTGATTTTTCCGTCTTTTATGATTGCTATCTCAATAGAATTTAAAGTGACTGTTTTTCCAGAAGGGGCATTCCCAAAGAAGGGCCCGGTATTGGTGGCTGTCATTGTTTTTCTCAAGGCAACTTTATTGCCCTCAGCCACTACCTCGTGTACCTCGAAATGAATATTTGAAAACCCTTTGTGGAATTCAGAAGTAAATTTTATCATCGGCGAGGCATCGTCGGGGGCATTAGGCGGAGGCGTATGGTTTACGAAGGTTTCCGTCAGAAGTACTTTTGCGATAGCAGTGTCGCCATTGCCAAAGAACTCTCTGTTAAATTTAATAAATACTTGTTTGTTGTTTTCTAATGTCATGTTTTTTTGTTTTGAGGTTTGCGCGAATGAAATAGTTGTCAAGCAACTCATCATTGACATGGAAATAATATAGACTGCCTTTTTCATGTTGTGTTATTCATTTTTTCGTGTTGCAAAACTGAATAATGCGCTTTATATTTGAAAGAGATTTCCAAATGTAAAGTGCTTTCCTTTGTGAAACTATATTGAATTTTATGCCTCAAAAAAAAGAAAAAACTGAACTTCCAGTTGTGTGTAAAGTGAAAATGCGTTCTGTCCGGGATACAATGGATATCTTAAGTGGGAAATGGAAGATCCAAATAATAGCGACACTTGCGTTCGGAGCTAATTATTTTATGAATTTGCAGCGCCAGATTGACGGAATTGGTTCCAAAATGCTCTCCAAAGAGCTTCAAGAATTGGAAGCGAATGGATTGGTTAAGCGCATTGTTTATGACACAAAGCCCGTTACTGTACAATATGAACTTACGGATTATGGTAACACCATTATTCCCATTATTAATGAAATTGCCAACTGGGGTGGAGCGCACCGGGCGAAAATTTTACAAGATTGATGTCTTGATTAAAATTTTAAAAAGGCATGGTCTATCTAACTTAATTTAGTGAGGTAAAATCAATGATAATCTTTCTGAAAGAGGTCTTAAATTCGTGCTGTTTTTACCTCAAAGATGATAGGTTTTTCAATAAAAAAAACCTCTAAAACGTTGATTTTAGAGGTTTTTTTAAATCAGGGTGGAGAATATCGGATTATCTATTATCTCAAAAGCAACCTCTAATCGTTGTTTTTGAGCTTTATTTAAGGATTTTTCTTTCATTTTTTAGCTAAATTGGCAGAGTTTTGACAGACAAATATAAGTCAAAAAATGCCGCGAATACGTCCAAAATACTTAAATAGGGCAAATTAAATTTAGTCTTATTGGCGCTTTTTTGTGTCTAACAAAATTTGCGCTTTTAGATTATTCTTTAGGTCTGCCTTCGTAGCCTTTTCCGGTAAGCAAAAGTGAAGTCTATGGATATCATCCACTAATGCTTTAATTTGATTGATTTGTTCTATTAATTTTTCAATCATTACTTGTTGTAACTAGTTGTGATAACAAATAGCCCATCCGTACAATTGGATGGGCTATTAATACTCTATTATTCTTCAGGCTTTAACCTAAACAATGGTCGGTAGCCGACGACTACCTTTTTTGTTTTCGGTTCACCGGTTTCTTTATCAACAAAAGGAGCATCAGTGCTAATCGTTTCAACTACAAAAAGTTTAAAGAAATCGCGCTCGCAATTTCTTTTTAAACTTGACAGGTATGGAGGTAAATCCATATCGTATCTAACCGAACCAACGATTTTTATAATGTCATCTGGACTGTGCTCGGTACCAACAATAAAGTTTTCGTATAATGTATCGTCATACATTTGTTGCTTGTAGTCACCACGTCTAATTGCTGCAATCTTATCATAGATTGATTTCCAGCTATTCTCACCTCTCGGCTCAATTAGCAAGGTCAATTTGAGGATGGTATCTTCATCTTCATAAATGCCTCTTAGATGTGCAAACTTTTGTTTTTGATTCCGGCTTAAATCTGAATAATTTAGCTTTGGGTATGTAACTGATTTTGTATCAGGAACATGTGTGTTAATGGTCATTCAAATTGTGCACGTTACGTACGTGTGGACGTTTTTAGTATGAATAAAAATCACTCAATGAATTGAGTGAGTGATTAATACTTACCTATAAGGTTGTATACTCTTGGTAGAACACAACCAAACAGGTTTTCACCATTTAATCCAAGAAATAGTGAGGGATCGCCCCTGTTCGCGACTAGGGACTGGCAGTATATAATGATCCCAGCGCAACTTGTACTTCGTTTAGTTGGGGATACTGTTAAATGTTAAAAATGAAAATACATCAAGATGTCAAAGAACTTATCGCTCAATGACTGGTAATCTTTTGGTTGGTTTAGTAGGATTTGGCTTGCAAATTACAAGGCTTTATCTGGTAAATAAAGTAGCTCCTTGTATTACTGCAAAAATATTACTTGTTCTTTAAACTCCAAGAACAATTTTAAAATTTCTAACAAAGCAACTATTAAGGCATTTTTATTGATAAATATAGGCCTATAGAGGCTCAATTACCCCAATCGTAAATTTAATCAAGTTTCTGATAATCAATAATATAATTGCACGTTTCGTAATATTTTCGTATATTTGTGTTAACATTTCAAAATCGATATAGCCATTAACAAGGACTTCAAGGTCAGCTCTCCTGAGTTGATCTTTTTGTTTTGCCTAGCCATTCCAGAAATTTTCGATTTTTTGTAAATGCCCTTACCAGTACAGATTCACTCAATTTTTTAGATCCACCTTGTTAACCAAAATTGAAATGAAAAATGTATAAAATACAAACAAATTACGTAGTAAGCTCCAAGATACTGTTAGATAAAATAATGAGAGAAGGATTGCCTGTTAATGCCTTTATTGATAAAGGGCGTTGTGCCATAGGTGGTACTTACCTGGAGATAATGTTTAAACAAAGGTGTTCACTAATAGTGGTGCCGAATATCAGTATCCTTATAAATAAGCAAACTGCCCATCCAGAAATTGATATTGTATATGGAGATATACCTGATAACAAGATTCGCGAATGGCTTTTAGCCCATAAGCCCGGCCACAAGGTAATGACCACACCCGAAGGTATGCGAAGATTCATGAGAGTAGCTGCTGAAGTTGGCCGTTTAGATGAAATATATAAAGAATGGTTCTTATTACTTGACGAGGCCCACACTTTTATCAGTGAAGCATACCGGGAAGATATTTTGGCCCCATTTGATTACTTCTGGGATTTTACCAATAAATCAATCATTTCGGCAACACCATTTGAATTTAGCGATCCAAGATTTAAAGAGTTACACTATCACAAAATTACATTCGCAGAGAAGCTAGGAATCGTACAAGTCGTTAATGCCAAAAGCGTATTGGGGACATTGAACTATCTGCTTAACAACATAGATAAGTACCCTGGCAACATTCACATCTTTTATAATTCAGTTACCCAAATTGTAGAGGCTATTAAACGAGCTGGCTTGAAGGATGGTATTTACAATATATTTTGTGCCGATGATAAAGAGCAAAAAAACAGAAAAAAGCTTGGGGAGCTTGCTAAATATTTTGTAGCAGAACCAACTACAGGGAATTATAAAAAAGTAAACTTCTATACCTGTAAATACTTTGAAGGATGGGACTTGTTTGATAAGAATGCCACTATCGTACTGGTAACAGATATAAACAGACCTCAAACAATGGTTGGGGTTAAAAGCAAGGGCAAGCAGGCGATTGGAAGATTACGTTCTGGATTTGAAAAGGGAGACGAACCACATCAAGTAATACACATAACCAATCATAAATACCTTAAATCAATGAAGCCCCTCGAAGACTTTAGAACAGACTTCACGAAAGCAGCCAAACAATTAATACAACACTGGAATGAACATGTTGAGCTTCGTAACGAAACCAACATGAAACTTGAAGATAATAGCGCCATTATCAAATATGCAGATCAGGATAAAACAACCCAACTCGCCACTTTAAATCTGATGAAACTTGACCAACAGGTTAATGAAGCAGCCAATAACGAGGTTTATAATCACATCGAATTTATTTTAAAAGACTGGCAAGACGGCTATTATGACGTAGAATATGGATTTGTAGATCATAAAATTGAAACTTCCACGGAAATAAAACGTAAGTCTAAAGCAGATAAACTTAAAGATGACTATCAGGAATTGAAAGCTTATCATGAAAAGGAGCAGGGTACAATGATGTTCTATTTCGGCCAGACACCTGAACAGGAAATCAAATCCCGTAACCCTACAGCCTACAAAGCTTATCAATTACTGGATGAACGAACACTGATCGATCTTAAATACAATGTTAAGAAAGTTGATGAAGCAATTGTCCTAAAAGAAAATACATTAGCAAAATTAAAACTGGATAAATTACTATATCAGCAGTTTAAAGTAGGTGCCAGGTACACGAACGTAGAGATAAAATCAGCGTTACAAAGAATATATAACCAGTTAAACATTCGGGATAAGAATGGTAAGATCAGAGTAGCAACCGCCACCCAACTTCGAGAAGAAGGCAGATTTGAAATACACCCTGCAAAGAAAAAGAATAATAAAGGTGTTGATACGCCAGCTTATCAAATAGTACGGGCTAATTTCAATATATTGATGGCTGCGTAAAGGATAGCGAGCATCTTATTTCTTATAATTCTACAAAAAATGCTATTGTATAGGGAGTTACAAAAAACTTAAAAACATTGGAAATCCCAAGCAGTACAAATTCAAATATCACGCATTAAGACCTGCCTCAGTGCAGGTCTTTTTTGTAAACCAGCGATTTTGCAGAAATTGGGGATAAAGCGAGCATTTAGCATGATTTGTGGCTAAAACGGTGCTTCTGCTCATTTTTTAACTAAAACAGGTGTTTTGCATGTGTTTAGTGCTATTTCAACCACACTCATTTAAAAGGTACTGAAGCAAAGTAGGCTTATCAAATCACACTGAAAGCTATTCGTCAGGTTTACCTTTTAAAACGAGTAGGCTAAACAGTACATGTGAAATATACAGTTAGTTTGTTTGATAGCTTGGAGATTCATACATTGTGAAACCTCATTGCAATATGGAAATAAATCAGTACCAAAGTCTCCTTGAACAAGTAAGTATGCTCAATGCTCGTTACATGAAAATCAACGAGCTTACAGGAGAGAATTTCAACGTCTTTCGTATTCTAAAACTACAATCATCCGAAGTAAGACTGCATTCAGCCTTCTTGGCTGAACTATTAAATCCGAAAGGTAATCATGGCCAAAATGATACATTTCTTAAGCTGTTTGTAGACAAACTTCAGTTTAAGAATAATGGGTTTCATCCCCCAAGCGCAACAGTTGAAATTGAGAAGTATTCAGGCTTTATAAATGAAGAAAGGACTGAGGGAGGGCGCATAGACATTATACTTACAGATAGGCATCATAACCAGATCATAATAGAAAATAAGATATACGCTGGAGATCAAAAGAATCAGCTTATTAGGTATAACAACTATTCTCGCACCGCAGATTTACTATATCTTACCTTAGAAGGCAAGTTCCCTAGTAAAGAAAGCATGGGAGCCTTGATTGAAGATGAAGATTTCAAGTGTATATCATATTCAACTCATATCACAGATTGGCTTGAACAATGCAGAAAAGAGGTTGCTACATACCCAATTATTAGAGAAACGATTAGCCAGTACCTTAACCTGATTAAATACTTAACAAATCAAACAATGAATGATACTATGAACCAAGAATTGACTGCACTTATCACTTCTAACCAGACTAATATAGAAGCCGCATTTACTATTATCCATAACTTAGAAGGGGTTAAAGAGAAATTGCTCGACAGGTTTAAAACAGACCTCAGCATTTTGGCTGATGAATTAGGATTAAAGTTAGCCAATGATCTTAATTTCAATAATCAGTACAGCGGTGCTTACTTCTTGAGGGATGAATGGAGGGATGGGAGTATAGCGTTTGGGTTTCAAAGCTACTCTAACGTGTTATTATATGGAATACTCCTTGACCAGCCGGAGAATTTTTCTTCAGAATCGAGAGAAACCCTGCTTAAGATAAAGCCTTCAGATGCTAAAACATCTAAATGGTGGCCAATATATAGGTCCTTCGAAACACCTTACAACAATTGGAATAATAGCAAGGAGGTATGGACTGCTGTATTCGACGGATCTATGATCATTCAATTCAGACATAGGGTTATAGAGTTTATAAACCTATTGGATTCGCATAACATTATTTTGTAAAAGCTCGCTTGAGCTTCGGGTGAATATAATATTTCTTAATAGCTATCTGCCCCCTTACCTACGTGCAATGATTGTGAGTTACCTATGGCTAGATATTCAAATTTTCCAATTACGTGTTTGCTCATCCTTTCTATCTCATTGTCTGTAGTGTTTTTATCAAATAGTTTCTGTTCGTAAGTTTTAGCAATTGGCTTGTTGTCGAAATAGAGGATTTGTAGAGACTTAATGCCTGGCTGTTTATATTGGGTTATTAAATCTTTGTTTACTTGCTTAATGTCATCAATTCTGCTAACATAAATGTTTAAGTGGTTAACCAAACCTCTGTTATCTTTTCCCTTAGTAATGATTTCATACTTCGCCTTCTTTTGCGCAAAACATAATAAAGGGAAGGCAATTAAGAGAAACAAGGATAATCTTTTCATGTGGTTGTGGTTTAGTGCTTAAATATATACAAAAGCTTACTTCTTACCTGATTCTTTATTTGCTATAGCCCACAAGTGACTGTTTCTCTCCAGTACCCCTCCGGTGTATTCAAATAACATCCTCCCTCCCTTTACACAATTGCTTCCGGCAGGATTTTCCGAATATTTTTTAAGCACGTACACAGGTTAGATTTCAACCCCTCTCCATGTTCCCGATGAAAGACGATTTGTTTTGAGTGCTAAAAGCAAGAGCAATGTGCCACAATCCATAAAATCGGGTCAGCATAATCAAACGCTAATAGTCAGTAGAAATTAACAATGAATGCTGCCCGGCACTCACTTTCTCAATCGCCTCAACCCTCAAAACAATTCAATTACTAACCCTTAAACAACATGAAAACACATGGCAGAACTCAACAAACGACCAGAAATCGCAAAACCCACTACTGTGCCACAGCGATCTTTCAAACTTGGCAAACAATGGAAGAAAGTAAGTGCAGGCAGCCATCCAAACGACCTAAAAGGTGTTAACGACACCATCATGAGTAAATACTATCGTATTCTCCAACTCATTAAGGAACAATACCTCGAACCTGGAACGATCTATTTTGAAAGAGATTATAAAGATGATGTTAACGAGCCTTTTGCTCTACACAACTTTGTTTGTGATAGATTTTCTTTTTACCTGGAGTGTGACCTGCTTGGTATTATGCAGATACATTATGATTTTAATGACTTCCCATTTGATGCAGACGTAAGGAAGTTATTAATTATCCCCATCAATTCCGGCAAATGTTTCCACAAGCCTAAGCAACCCAATTTATCAGTTTTCTTTCAAGGTGTTCAAAAATACCAGGACAAACAATACATTAAAACAATTTAAGCCAAGAAAGCAGAAAGTTTACATCCAGCTACTTGCTTTAAAAGATCACTGACCCTAATTACTTCTCAACCCACATTCAAAAAGCTTGGTCGACAGACCAGGCTTTTCTTATTTAACGCCATTACAAAAACCACAACCCAATCAATATGAAACAGCAACAACCAGTTAATTCGATTCAGTTACCTTATAATAAGATAGTCAAAGAGGTATATTGCGCGATCTACAGAAATGCCAAACAGCTACTAGCCACTCTGGAAAGAGAAGAACTACGCTACAGCCTGGAACGTGAGGACAAAACAACACCTAAAGTAGGCACCATTATTCATGAGTTTATCAATCCATTGATCTATTTAAGGCTGGAATGTCATCCGAATGAAGTACTGGCCATTCACTATGGCTTTGAGCAGGTTTTAGCAGTAAACCAATACAGTAAAGTTACCTCAGCCTTTGTCAGAAGTATTTATAAACTGACATCAAAAGACATTACGACTATCAATATCGAGAATGCAGTTAGAACAGATTGGTGCATTAAAACCTGTTCAGAAATGTACGAATACATCGAAGAACGGAACAAACACCATACGTTTAAACAGATCAAATACAAACCGGCAACGGTTAGAAGAAAACAAATGCAGGCAGTAGCATAATCTGAACAAAAGCGTCAATGAGCTGGCCTAAGCGGTTTTTCTGGAATAAAATCTTTTACCGAGCACTCAAATATTATGGCTAATTGGTTTAAATGATTGAGATTATACTTAGTTGGAGATTTAGAACTTTCAGCCTGGCCAATAAATCCATTAGATACATTTAAGAGAACAGCAAGCTCTGCTTGAGAAAGATTTTGTTGTTCTCTTTTCTCCCTTACCTTATTGATTACATAAGCTTCGATATCTGATTTAAGGTTAGCCGTCATCAGATACTAAAGAATAGAAACAAAGCTTACGTTTTACTTAGCAATAACTAAGTATTTTGTTAATTTCGCTTTACAGAAAGCCTACTGTAATAATTCGAGAATCCACCGATTAAGGCTGTTCGGTACCTTAATTAATCACAATGAAAAAGATACTTCTATTATGGCTGTTAACAGCTGTTAGTTATTCATCTTATGCGCAGACGTTTAAGATAACGGATGTAAATTCCGTTGACAAAGAGACCTATGATAATCTGGCTTCCCATGCATTAGGAAAAAATGTAATCGTAACCTTCTACGACAAAAGTGTCTCCATTAAACTGCCAGAAGAAAAGCCCCTGTTCTTACGGAAGGTCGATAACAATTTCTATAGCGAACGTAAAGTATTAACCAATGGCGTTGAGACAGAAACGACCACATTAAAAGTTTACAAAACACTTGGTATCATATCATCTATCGAGGTCTCCTTTAATATAGCCGAAAATGCAGGTCAGTATCGCAATAAAGGAGGCTCCCTAACGGCCAAGAGATTCTAAACCTCTTCCAACCAGTATTCTTAAAAGGTAAAAATCTCAAATAACACAATTCAATAACAACTTAAAACAAATCACAAGATCAAAATGAAAAAAGTTCTATTTATGGCCATGACAGCCACCGCTTTACTATTCACCTCATGCAGCAAGAAATCCAACAACGACGTAAAGCCCGAAGACACTAACAAAGTAACCATTAATGGCACAGACTATGCAACAATCAAAATCGGCACACAGACATGGACAAGTGTAAATTATAATGGAGCGGGTGGCGTAACTTATACAGGAGTATCAAATGCTACTTATGGAAAACTTTATACTTTAACAGAAGCAAAAGCAGTTTCACTTCCAACAGGATGGCGTTTACCAACAAAAGCCGATGCTGAAAAGCTACTGTTATTTCTCGGCGCAACAACAGACAATGGCGGTAATGTTGCAGGACAGGCACTTGTTTCAGCAAAACTTAAATCCAAATCAGATTGGACACTAACGCAAGGAAACAACAGCAGTAGCTTCAATGCTTATCCTGCCGGTGAAGGAACTGTTGGTACAAATAGCTTTGATGGTAAGGGAGATTTTGCAACATTCTGGACTTCTACTACCCTAAGCGGTGACAGCCAGTACTTATTAGGCATATGGAACAATAAAGATGGTGTTCAAATATTAGACTTTACGGCTATAGACTATACCCCAAGAGCAAGCAATAGTACATTCTCAATAAGATTTGTAAGAGATAATTAATAAGTGGAATGAAAAAAGGGCCAGATAGCTGGCCCTTTAAAGAATTAATATACCTTAAATATCTACTTTATCCCATCTGTCCGCAATTTCTCGGCAAGCGGCTTCGATATTTGCAATATTTCTTTTGAATGCTTTTGGCGCCGTATAGATTTCTCCTCTATAAACATCTAAGACCATGCAATGATCATTTTTAAAGCTGAATCCAAATTCTTGTTCAAAGTAATACTTTGTTAAACAAGCCATAAGCTCTCCTCGATCTTCTCCCAATTCTTCATTCTTTCCAAAGTAAAATTTCACAAATCCTAATTGTTGTTTACCCTCTTTGTCTCGCAAGATTAGCTCTGGCCGTAAACTGATTTGTACGCCACTTAAAATGAATTTATGGTTGGGATTATGAACGGCTATTTCAGGTTTAAAGGCAGAGAGCTTATTTCTAACCCAAGCTTCTTTTTTCAAGAAGGCAAGTAACGCCTCTGCGCTCGCAATAGCATATTTGAGTTCCATTTCATCGAAACTTCGGATCCCCCGAATTCTCTTCGCTTCTAATGATAGTAAGGTGGGTTCATCCCGTATTTCTGAAAGATAATATGAAAGAGCATCTTCTGCTCGGTTATACCACTTTGTAATAAATGCAATGGGTGATTTTGATTGTTTAATGATACTGTTACGCCTGGATGCAGTTGCCTCATCTACATATTCACACAGTAGATTAACAGAAATTCTTGGATTTTCATGTATCCTTTTCTTTTTAATTTTATTTTTATCTAGCATCTTTTTAATTTTTGAATAAAAGAATCAATACCCTTTTGGATAAGGTGTTGCTAGACAGGAACAACCCGAAGATAGTTTTATGTTCTTTATTACGGTTATCAACAGATGTTTATAAAATCTTATTGATGAAGCGAGAAAGTATAGAGACTTTTACGCTGAGAAAAACCAAAAAGAATGTCTAGGGTATCTTAGCCTGGTTGAAGGTGACGAGCCTTCGAGTGAATGAAGTCTGATTTGTGCTTCCAACACTTATCGGACTTCATATTCATCGTCTCCATTAAATTTTACGGAAAGCCTTGATTAATAGACTCATCGAAAGTCGAAGCTAACGCGGTAGAACAAAGTTAATGGTTGATTTGTGATATAGGGAATGATAGTTATTCACAAAACACCGAGTTATCAACACTCCAAATTCATTGATTCGTTAATAAGTTGAGAACTTTAATTTTTTATATAAATTAATATTTATTAAGACTTTAGGAGATGTATAAGCCTACACTATCCTTACCCGCTATTGTTGCTTACAACAGGATAAGGATAGCTATGCTTATAACAGGGTGCAGAGGCCATCCACGCACCAGGAAGATACGTATTGCGCAAACTCTTAAGCTTATCAAATCAGTCGCCAGATTTCGCTACGTTTAATAAGTCTGCGACACATTAAACTTCACCGCAAGGCCATACTATTACCGCACATTTTTTATTCAATATCTTATCTATTATACACCCTATAATAAAAATGTGCAGGTAAACCCAACTCAATGCGATCTGTCACCAAATTTGATTTAAGCAAAGTCATCGCTCCATGAAAGCTTTCTCTGGCCTTATCAATCCATTCGCTATGCTCATTAATTGCTAAGTCAGGCGCTTTCCATAATTTTTGCTCACCTGCGCCTCGTCGAGGACTTCACAACTGTCATGGCGTTTGAGGGGCAAACCCACAGTCAGAGTAATCAAACGCAACGCCAGTTTTTTGTGTGAAGCATTCATTGTAGCCGCACTTCGTGCTATCTCTACAAAGATCCTCTCCTCTGTTCGCAGGCGGCTCGCATATCTTTTTGACTCAATAAAATCATTAATCAAAGAGGTGTTTTTTAATTATGTGATTCATGAAATTTCTAAAATTATCATCTCGATTAGGTTTTGAGATTAGAATCTTTGTCTTAGGAAAATAGTTATTCTCGTTTTCAACAGAATCTTCTAAATCCCCAGGATACAAGATGCATAGATAATCGCATTTCTGATAAGGCTGCCCAAACACAGCAATATCCATAATATATCGATCTATGCAAGAGTTGAGATGGCGAGTTTTAACCGTATTGTACATGCTATATTTAGAGTCAAAAATGTAAAAACTCTCTTTACTATTCTTTTTAAAAGCAAATATATAGTCGGGTTTATAATAGCTACCATCGTTGCAAATCTTAATTAAATTTGTTTTCCCTGGATTGGAACTCACCATGGGTTCATAAAAAATAGCAAGTTCCACTGAAGCGCCAACGTACTCGATTTTGTCAATAATATTGTCTGATCTCGTTGAAGAATAACTCACTTTGAAAATATCATCCGGAAAAAGCTTTTTGGTTTCGTTAATGATGATATGCAAATTATAAATCTCATACAATTGACTAAGCTTTCTTATGTTTAAAAGCTCCATTTCATTTTCAATATTAACTTTTAACCCTTTCAAATTCCTAATTATTTGATAAGCTTTTTGATAATGTCGCTTATTTGCAAACGTCGGTGTTAGAGTGGGGGTTTCAGCTCTTGGAACTACGTCTTTGAAAAGCTGACTGAATTCCTTATGAAGACTGACTATTAATTTCTCAATCCTACTAATTTTGTCTAACAATCTAATAAACGGGAGTTTTTTGATATCCCTAAAATCTGAATATTTAGAGTTGCTATATGTTGCAACATTTACATTTGATTTGATTAATCGCTTCAAATGTGCAATCTTATGGTTAATAAAAACAAAAGCTCCTAAAATAATTTCATTCTCATAAGTATTAAAGGAGATTACATTTTCATCTATTTCAATTTTATCGATTATAGCGTAATTATTATTGACCTGTATTGAATCTGGATGACCTTTAAAACTTTGGTCGAAAGATAATGCATCCAAATTGCTTATCACCCATTCAATGCTTTTATAACTTACTAGATGCGGCTCATAACTTATTTTTACAGTCTGAGTTCTTAAAACTGTATGAGGTAAACTTTTGAAATTTTTGTATAAAGCCTTGAAGCTATTGTAAAAGTTTTCTATTGTGTTTATAAATTTGGATGTTAAGCTGTATTGAGGACCGAAATTTACATTTCTAGATTGTATTGAACTCTTACCCATAAAATTGTGAAATACTGAGTTTTGATGCTCCCACAAATACAGCATAATGTCTTCAATTTCTTTTATTTTTAGCTTTTCGACCAAAATGTTAAACTTGTATTCTTTGGTTAAAAAGCTTAGTCCTGTGTATCCGAAGTAGTCTTCGAAATATCTACGCTTGTCTGATATTATTTTATTTTTAAGAAACGTATAATATATAGGATCAATTATGGAATCCTCCATATAAACCTGCACTTTTTGAAGTTTTTCTGATTCTTCAAGTTCATATTCAAATTGATATAAGCCAAGTTCATATACTGTATAAATTCCATCAATGGGAATTACTTCTAGCACTTCAGCTTTTATAATTTGATATATTTTAAACATTAGATAGCGTTAAAAAGTAATTGTAGTTATCTTCATAATAACCTTCTTTTTCACCCAATTCAATTATGTTTTTTAGAATTAACTCTGATACAGAGTCGTCCAGATTAAACCCTTTGATTATTTCTAAAAGCTTTACTAAATAAGGTTTATTTCCTTGAATATTTATTAGTGGCAAAAGCCTCTGCGCCACACAGTAATCTAATGGCCTCATAGCTTCGGTCATAAACCTTCTAGCCACCTGACAGTATCGCTTAATTGAAATATCAATCCTTGGGCTAATATTTATTTTTAATAATTTATAAACGTCTTTAATTTCATTGTATTTTTCTTCAAGTTCCCCACTTGACATCCCGAAATCCATAGGACTCGTAGTATAATCTATAAGACTAAATAATTCAATACAATTTTGAAAGCTTAGATTTAATGGGGATAATTCCACTGTCGTCAGCTGACTAATTTCATATTCTGTCTGGGGAATCCTTATAATGTTGGCACGGTCAATTATTCTTGGTGACAATTCCTCAGTAGTTTGATCATAATTTATTGTGCCTAAAAACCTTAAATTGTTGGCATATTCTAACTCTTCAGACTGTCCCAAATTAATTTTTATTGGATTATTTACAAAGGCATTGCTATCCGTTAGGTTGTAAAAGGTAGACCAATAATGTTCTAAGGGACTTAAGTTTGCTTCATCTAATATTACAAAGCTTAACGGTCTATTAAGGTGTTGATCGGATTTATATTCATAATCTAATTGTTTGATTAAACTATAAAAATCAGTATTTGACGAATAAAACTTCCCGGTTAACGGATTTGAAAAGCCTATTAGATCTTTTTGTGATGTCCATCCTCTACTTACTGCAATTTCTCGAATTCGCTCTTTTGAGACTAAGGATTTAGTTAATATTTTACTAAGTGTCGTTTTTCCAGTTCCTGGCAACCCTGCAAATAAAGTTAAAGTAGTTTGGTGAACACAGATTAGTAGGTTATCAATAAAATGGTTTGTAAACTTTCTTTGTTGTAATTTTAATTTATCGCTTATTAAATTTCTAAAAGTTACATAATCCTTGATATATTCTCCGCCTTCAAATATTTCCTGTGGAGTGAAATTCGACCTTTCACTGCTTGACAAGTCTCTACCACTAATAAAGTCAAAGTGAGTTTTGGATTTAACAAGATCTACAAGTTTATCTTGCGCTGATTTTTGATCCCCAATGAAGTCTTTTTGTAACGTTTCTATAGTTTTACTTAAATCATCTTTAATGATGTTTTTGTTTTTAATGTCCGATATTATCTCATTTAGTTCTATAGATTTCTTTTCCTTCTCAATATTTATTTCTCTATCTAAATCATCACGATACATTTTTAGTTCCGAAATTTTCGCGTCAAGTTCACTTACATTTTGCTTTCTCTCATCTTCTATTTGTATCGACAAAATGCTTACCTCTTCTTGAAGTTTTTCTTTTTCGGAAATCTTTTCAGCATAGTCAATTTCAAGTCTTTCAACCTTTTTTATTAATGTATCTAATTCATTAGAAGCTTGCAACCTTTGCTCCTTTAAACTCTGTATTTCAACTTTAATATCCTTAACTTCAGGTAACAGTTCCAAGAAGTTCTTCTTCAATACAATTGAATCATGAGTAGATTTAAGGATGGAAATTATTCTATTATTTTTTTCATTAAGTTGAATTACAGCCTCAGAATTTATAACACTATTAATATAAGGAGCAACATTGTTAAGCAGCTCCAAATTATATAATTTCGGATTTTTACTTATATCGCTATTAAATTGGGAAACTATCTCTTCGTCACTAACAAATGAAAGCTCCTTTAAAAATTCAAGCTCATTTACATCTTTAATTATAATTCTTCTATTTATCGAGTTTGCTTTGAATTCAAAATAAGCATCCTCATTGGCGTCATATTCTCCGTATTTGAGAAATAAAGTATATGGTTCAACAATAAAATAACCATCACTATCCCTCGATTTTACGATAAAAGGACCGATTAATTTATTTTTATCTATTACAAAAAGTGATTTTGAAGTTTCTACATAGACCTGATTAATTAATTCCGATAAAACGAGTTCATTTATCCTTATTCTTGATTTAGATTCTTCGATGACGCCTTCAAATATTTCAAAAACTTGATCATTAGGAATATTACTAAGGAAGTTTTTAAATATCCTAGTTTTGGGATAGTTATAGTTTTCATTTCGTCTAATAGGCCCTTGACTGATTCGAAAAATTTCATTTAGGACGAATCGTTGATCTAAGCTTTCCGTTAGTACGTCTGTGCCTTTGTTTACAATTATAGCGTCACCTATCTCATCGGGATCTATGTCTAGAAGAGTGCCTTCCTGAGATTTGTAAGCAATGGGAATAATATTTTTATCCGGATATTCCTCATCTTTAACAGCCAGAATAAAATTATCATCATTTAAAGAATAATCCGCATTGTAGCTATATGTAAATTGCCCTAAATTATTTTGCTTCATGATATGTTTTGGGATTTAGATTTTGATGGTTTAGGAGCTTCTGATGTAATTATATGATTGCTAAAACATACAAGAATAAAAAACCTCTGAAATTAAAATATTTTTTTGGTAGAATAGCTAATCGTTTGAAACTAAAAATGCGAAATAAAGATGAAGACCTCAGGAAAACGATGATCAAAGACATAAGCTATTCTCTCCACAAAGTTAACTGAACCATCAGTGCACAATCACCCCGTTTCAAGGTAGCATTATGAAAATAAGCATTCTATTGACATGGAGACCTTACGCATTTTCTTAACTCTCCACATTGGTTTAGTGCCGTTCAGTTGGTTGTTTATTAATAACGGGGAAAAGCAACTATTTTATAACTTTGATAATATCAATTAATAGATTTTGAGAAAGAAGAAGAAAGCGGATAAACAGAATGTTATTACAGACTGGGTACAGATAGGAGCTGAAATTTCTGGCAATGCAGCGGGTGCAGTTTTGGGAGGAATGTTTGCCGGTTTGGAAGGGGCTGTAATTGGGACATCAATAGCTCCACTTATTACAGAAACGTTTTCTAAAATTGGTGCCGATATTAAGACAATGATTTTTGGTAATCGCGAAGAAGTTAGAATTGGTGCGGCTTATACATTTGCGATTAGCAAGATTAATGAAAAGTTAGATGCGGGCTTCATGCCTAGAAATGACGATTACTTTACCACAAACAATAATCAAAGACCTGTTTCGGAAGAAATACTGGAAGGTGCATTAATGTTAGCACAAAAAGAATATGAAGAATTAAAAGTAAAACATTACGGCTATCTTATTGCCAACATTTATTTTGATACCAATATAGATAGAGGATATGCCAATTTCCTTTTAAGATTAGCTGAAAGACTATCATATAGACAATTGTGTTTATTAGAGCTCTTTAGTAATACAGTTAAGTATGAATTATTAAAGATGCCGCCTCCGAAAGCCCAATTTCCAGAACTTGAAAAAATCGATCCAGGGTTATACAAAGCATTTAATCAAGTATATTCAACAAATTCCATTCCATCGACTTCACAATATATACCAGTCTCATATAGATCACCTCTAAAAAATCGAAAAGCAGACTTAAACATGGAAATTGAAGAGCTTGAGCAATTAAAGCTTATAGAGCGAGGAGTCTCTTATGCGCCGATTACCATCGTCGAACATTTTGCTAATATGGGAGTAACTTCGATTGGTAGAACATTGAGAAACCTAATGGAATTAGCGGAGCTGAACATCAATGATATTGAGGAGATTGCAGCTATATTAAGGCTTGACGAAACGAATAGCTAGCCCAATGTTGTGACCTATTGCCTTGATATTGATGAATGTCACTACCAAATCGGAAAGTCAGTCACCAGGCATATAACTCTAGTACCTTTTAAGAAGTTAAGTTAAAAGACTATACAACAATTAACCAATTTCAATTCAGGAATTATTCGACCTATATAAAGTATGAAATTTCATATTTCTTGAATTAGGAGTAGTGTGTGAGGAATGAATTATTAGGCAAAGTTACGCTTATAGCTGCTGTAGCGTGCAAGAGCTTCCGGCATAAAGGTTCGATCTTTATGGAGGTTGCTTATTCTATGCCCTTTCTTGTTTAATCGAGCTAAACCTGCAGGATTATCAAAGCTAAGAATCGGAGTACAAGAAGGATTGCTTTTTTATTATTCAATACTGACTTTTCCCAATTAAGCTGGACTGACAAAGTAGTGTCACCATTTAGTTTTTTTTAACCGGGTATATTTGTATGTCAAGCATCAATCTCAAATAATCTTATTGATCTCGATTGAGAGGTCAAACATTATACCCTATTATGGGCGAAATATAGATAAATTCCATAGCCAGCCTTGAAATGGGTTTGACTTATATAGCATAAATAACGACTACCATACTATTTATTGAAGTAAACCTTGATAGTATAAAAAAAGTATTTATTTTAGTATGCCTAAATTACTTAACATGAACATATTACCGCCATAAAGAAGAAGGCTTTCAACTTTGTCTGCTCTTGAAAATTGTGCCATAAAAGCACACTAAAACATATCTATACAATTTTGTATATCGATCTACGACTTGATTAAAATTAACGTTATCAAAATAATTATGTCATGAAGAAAATCATCTTTTAGCACCGCTCTTTTTAAAGCTTGCCTTATTTATACTTTCTCAACACTAACAATCCAATCCAATCCAATGAGATTCCTAACAAAACATCCGTGGCTGATGATGCTCTTCATTATAACTTACCTTATCCCATTAAAATCAGTAATAGCCCAAACACCACCTCCACCATATGTTCCAAATGTTGTTCCACCCTCACCTGACGCCGCCGCACTGATGAAATTTGTGGATGTTCCTGTTAGTGCTTATACTGGTGCTGCTGATATATCTGTACCTGTATATACTATACATGCAAAAGGCCTGGATATACCGATAAGTTTATCTTATCATACCGGAGGAATCAGGTTGGATGAGGAAGCCAGTTGGGTGGGGCTTGGCTGGACTTTAAATGCAGGAGGAGTTATTTCAAGAACGATCAATGATAAGGATGATCTGGGAGGCATGTATTTCGGCCAACCAGTTCCTCAGTTACAGGGGGATATTTCTGACAATCAACCAGCCAAATGCGGAACTCCTCAAAATTCAGGTTTTAAATACATGATCAATTTTTTTGCCAGCTATAATGTCAATTTTTTAACCGGGCCTGGCAATACTGAAACAGCAGGGAATTATAATGATCCCTTTAGTTCTGTAGGACCTAATCAGCCTTATGATCTGGAACCTGATACCTACAGTTACAACTTTTTAGGCCATAGTGGAAAGTTTATTGTCAAAAGAGATAAGAGTATTGTTCTAGAAAAACAGGATAATACTCAAATTCAAATCGCCAATAATGGCCCAACAGATGGAACACTATATTTTATTATCACAGATGATACTGGAAACAGATTTTATTTTCAAGCTACCCAAAGTGTAACACCCTCCTATGCCTCTGGTGGAACTCCCTCATCCTGGTTCCTTTCCAAAATCGTTACTCAACAAAATGATACTATTGTATTCACTTATGGGGGAACTGGATTTGTAACATTGCCTGCATTGAAAACGCAAAGCTATAGGCCTTATTTATCGCCGGGAGATCAATATACGGAAAGCGTTCCGGCTAATACCACTTATGCCAATGTGAATTTACAAACAATAAACTTCAAGGATGGTCAACTGAGTTTTGCTTTTGACAATAACCGTAATGATCTAAGTGGAGGTGCCAAGCTTAACTCAATCAGTATTTATTCCCGTAATAACAATAATCTAAAACTGCTCAAAACACAGAATTTATATTACTCGTACTTTGTAGCACTAGGTGCTCAAGGTGGTACTACTGAAGCCAATCGATTAAGGCTGGATAGCATAAAAGAGGTGTCTGGTACCCAGGCAATTAGACCTTACAAGTTCTATTACAATTTTGACAGTCAGGCCAGCGGCGTACTTTTAGCTAAGCGATCCTATAATATGGATCATTGGGGTTTTTGCAATGGTGTGAGTAATACAGTATTGATTCCCTCCATGTCGATTTATTATAGCAATGGAGTAGATGCTCCCGGTCAGGTTAGCTACACTGGGGCAAATCGTGAGGCTTCGTTCCCTTTTACGCAGACGTTCTCCCTAAAAAAGGTAACTTATCCGACCGGTGGCAGCACGGCCATGGAATATGAGGCTAATGATTATAATTATCGGAGATCGCTTCAGGCCGGTCAGGAATTTCTGCCCCAAACCCTGATCCATTTCGATACGCTGATAACGCCCAGGGTAAGCACTTCTGGTACAATTGATGTTTCCAAGATCTTTCCTTTTGTGGAGGCCGGAGTACAGGGTTATAATGTGAGTGTATATGTTACTTTTCGTTCTTCCAATAACAGTACAGGATGGCCGCAACAAGATCTGAATACCTTTAATAAGCTCGGTTTTATTGTAGATGGTGATCAAACAGACCTTTCTTCCGCTCCCTGTTCTGGCTCCCCCTGTATTGTACGCACTCGTTTCTTTCAAAAGGCAATAGGGCAGGTTGCTTCCCGAACGCCTATACCATGGTCTTTCTATTATGATTCTTCAGCTATTCCGCAGGCGGATATTGGTGATGCTGTTCTCCGTTTCTCTTATGACATTTTAAAGAGCACACCCCAAACGAATCCTATTCTTACGGGAGGAGGTCTCCGTGTCAAATCAATTACAGATTATACCGCGGAAGGAGTTATTGCGAAGAAACGAAGTTGGAATTATCATCCTAATGGAGACAGCAATGCGACATCAGGACTCCTTATGTCTTTTCCATCTTATGCCCGGGAAGAAATGTTTCATGTAACCGGTAGCGGTGGTGAATTTTTATTGCCAAGATTGGTCATGTTTGGCACGACAAATACACCCACTACCAGTGTCATTTCCGGAAATATCGTGGGATACAGCCAGGTCACAGAGACTGTTATCGATTCTGCAAGCAGTGTTGATAATGGCAAAATAGTATATAATTATGTCAATATTCCTGACTCTGTTATCGCATATAACATGAAGCGATTTCCTGGAATGAATAATGTAGGCCATATATTGAATGGATCTTTATTATCTCAGATTACCTATAAAAAAGTAGGTAGCTTATATGCTAAGGTTAGTGAAACGGATAATTTTTACCATACAGCAAATAGAAAGGCTTATTATAGTGCTAAATATGAAGGGTCACAACTCAGCAATCCCGGAGGTAGTTGTAGCCCAACATTAAGTGTTCCTAATGCCGGTTTTGCTGAGTTTTTCCCATCTATTATTTCCCAAAAAGTATTACAGGATTCTACCCGGGAAATTACCTACGACCAATTTGACACCTTGAAGTATGCTTTAAAAAGCACAAAGACATTTTACGATAATCCCGTGCATTATCAGGTAACTAGAAGTGTAACAACAGATAGCAAAGGAAACCGGATGGTTAGCAAGGTAACTTATCCGCAGGATTATATTGTTTCAGGAGGGCTAACAAACAACTCTATTCTGGATACGCTGATCCACCGTAATATGCTCGCAACTACTATTGAGAAACGGGATAGTATTTACTATCCGGGTGGGGCATCAGGTTTGGTATCCTCGGCAATGGTTTCCCGGTTTAAGCAAATAAGCAACGGGAGCGTTTTGCCGGACAAAATTTACAAGCTTGATATTGTAAAAGGGGTGGCCGATTTCCAGGGTATGACCATTAGTGGCAATACCGTCAATCAGGACAACAGGTATAGGCAATTAATCAGTTTTGATGGATATGATCATTTAGGCAGTCCTACTCAGTATACCTTAACAGATCAATTACCAGTATCCGTTATATGGGACTATAAAGGCGCGTCAGCTATCGCTCAAATAAAAAATGCTGATTCCGTTTCTGTGGCCTACACGAGTTTCGAAGCAGATGGTACAGGCCATTGGACTGTTGGATCTGCTACTCGGGACAATACTACGGCCTTAACAGGGATCAACTCCTATAACTTGTCCAATGGCGCGATCAGTAAAGGTGGTTTAACAGCGACAACAAATTATGTGGTCAGCTATTGGACCAGAAGTGCAACTCCATATAACATAACTGGTACTGTTTCTGGCTTCCCTGTTAAAGGCGCAAATGTTAGAGGCTGGACTTATTATGAGCACCGAATAGCCGGGCAAACAACTATTACCATTTCTGGTGTCGGAAATATTGACGAAGTTCGGCTTTATCCGCAAGGTGCTTTGATGACCTCGTACACCTATGATCCACTGGTAGGTGTAACGAGCTCAAACGACACTAAAAATGAGATTAGCTATTTTGATTACGATGGATTCCAACGATTGTTGAACGTTAGGGACAAGGATGGGAATATCGTAAAAACGTACAATTATAATTATCGCCCCTAAATCTCATCAATCATGATAGCCTTATTTCAATATAAAAAAATCACCAGATGCGGACAAACACTCTTGTTTTTCTGTTTTTTGCAAGGCATGTTATCTGCGCAAGCGCAAACAGTGACACAGAATTATGTTCGGACCAGGATGCCCAGACGACCGATGGCAACTAATGCTAAAGTTGATGCGCTGACTCCCAATAAGGACTCTGTTCAAAGTATCATCCAATACATCGATGGCTTGGGCCGTCCTTTGCAAACTGTATCTTATCAGGCATCCCCGACTGGCAAGGATCTGGTTCAACCTTCAGGTTATGACCAGTACGGAAGGGAAATGATCAAATATCTACCTTATTCTGCTACTAGTTCGGATGGTGGTTATAAAGCAGATGCATTGCAATCCGGAGCCGGGTTGAGCCAATTTTATAACTCGCCGCCAAATGGCATAGCGCAGGATCAGGTGCCATATTCTGTAACCGTTTTTGAACAGTCGCCCCTCAATCGAGTTGTTGAACAAGGAGCGCCCGGCGTTCCCTGGCAGCCGATTTCAAACAGCTCGGCAGGTCACACAATAAAAAAGGATTATCGCATCAATAACACGATCCCTCTTTCAGATACAGCAAACAGCATGTGGGTAGCATTGTATACAGCTACAGCTAACATGAATCAAAGCCGCACTTTATCGCGCAACGGGAGTTATGGTACAGGGCAGCTAGTCGTTACCGTAAGTAAAGATGAAAACTGGCGCAGCGGTCGCGCAGGAACTATAGAAACTTATACTGACAAAGATGGGCGGGTAGTTTTAAAAAGGACATTTAATTATAACGGCGGAACATTGCAAATACTCTCTACCTATTACGTATATGATGAGCTGGGGCTATTGGCCTACGTTTTACCCCCAGGTGCAAGTCCCGATACAGCAGTACCGTCAGCGCCAAACAGTACCTGTTATATTTATCGGTATGACGAGCGCGGCCGTCAAGTACAGAAGAAAATACCCGGAAAAGGATGGGAGTTCACAGCATACAATAAGCTGGATCAGGCGGTGCTGACGCAAGATAGCGTTCAACGTACCGCAAACCAATGGACGGCGACCAAATACGATGCACTAGGACGGATAATTATGACGGGTGTCTGGAATGCTGGATCTGTAATTCCGTTAACGACATTACAATCTAATATTGGCACCGTTACACAATGGGATACTCGGGATTATACGGGCAATACCACGAGCTACCCTAGTGGTTATGTATTGGGAAGCTATCCTGTTCTTACAAAGACTTTGGGTATTAATTATTATGATGACTACAAAGGTATCCCCAACTTTCCCACAGGTTACAACGTAACTAACGCGGTAAGCAACATGACAAAAGGGCTTTTGACGGCTAGTAAAACAATGGTATTGAATACCTTAACGAATTCCACTCCGGATATGCTATGGGGGGTGATTTATTATGACGATTTTGGAAGAACGGTACGAAGTTACAAACAACATTATCTGGGGGGCACATATAATGAAGGTAACTTTGATGTGGTAATCAATACTTACAATTTCAATAATCAGGTTACGACCGTCAACCGGAGGAATTTTACATCGGCTCTTGCAGGTAACCCTACTATTACTATCAACAATCAGTATATCTATGACCATGATGGACGGAGGATCAAAAATTGGGAGCAGATCACTAATGCTGGGCAGCAATCAGATTTCCGGACTTTAGTTTCCAAAATTGATTATGATGAGTTGGGACAGCTTTGGAAGAAGAATCTGCATAGCTTGGATAGCGTTAATTTTAAAATGACAGAAACCTATTCCTATAATGAACGGGGCTGGTCATTGGGCAAATCCTCGAACCAATTCGTACTCTTGCTACAATACAATAGTGGGATTACACCACAATATAACGGTAACCTTTCAGGACAAGCATGGCTCGTAGCAGGTAGCACATCAAAATCTTATGCATATAACTATGATCAGTTAAACAGGCTTGTTGCTGGTAATTCTTCCGATAATAATAATGAAAACAACATTACCTATGACGCTATGGGTAATATCAATACCTTAAACCGCTATGCAAACAACACATTAATTGATCAATTGACCTATACCTATCTGGCAAACAACGTCACACTGCAAAGCCTTAATGACGCTACTACAAATGACGCAGGCCTTAAGCATGCAACAACAAATTACCAGTATGACGGAAATGGTAATTTAACAAGTGACGATGGTAAGGGCATTACTATTACCTATAATATGCTGAATTTACCGCAATCCATTGCGGCCAAAACTACCACGTATACTTATGATGCAGGAGGAGAAAAATTGGCCAGGCAGATTGGAACAGCTAAAACCGATTACGTTTCCGGCATCCAATATGATGGAAGTTCGTCTGCGTCCACAATCAGCTTTATTCAGACGGAGGAAGGCAGGGCGATACCTAACGGAGCAATTACTTATAATTATGAATATAGTCTTTCCGATCATTTGGGAAATAGTCGTGTAAATTTTGATACAGGTACTGGAGGTCCAAGGCAGGTACAAACAGATGACTACTATCCGTTTGGGTTTGAAATTAGTCACAGCGTAATTGGCACTAAGAACGAATATCTGTATAACAAAAAAGAGTTGCAGGAGAACATCGGCTTATACGATTATGGGGCTAGGTATTATGACCCTGTTATAGGAAAATGGACGTCACCTGATCCTTTAGCTGAATTGGGAAGACGTTGGAGCCCTTACACATATGGCAAAGACAATCCAATAATCATGGTTGATCCTGATGGAATGTTCGATCTTATATTTAGAGATAAAACATTAAGACAAGATGGGATAAGCAGGACCTTATACATTATAAACCAAGGTTTGGGAGGTGGCGACTATGCAAGTGTAGACGCTTTGGGAAAAGTGTCTTTGAATGTAAGTGCTAAACAGTTAAAGGGCTTAACAGACGAACAAAGAAGATTTTACGAACGAATAAAGGCAGCCACTGAAACAAAACAAGAGGTAGAGATTGGTATCGTTTCTAATTCTACAGAGGATATGATTGGCAATTATTGGAATAGGACAATCGATATACAAGACATAGAACATTTTGGAGGTAGCGAAAACGCGGGTGCAGATTCGTATTCAGTAATTATACATGAAATAACGGAACAAGTGCTGCGCCAAACAGGTAATACTTCCGATGTAATGGGAAATCACCAGAAAGGCATAGAGGCAGAAGAATACGTAAAAGGTGTGAATCGTGAGCCTGATGCTGATAGTAGGAAACACTCACCTACACTAGAATTCGATTCCGAAGGTCGTTTCAAATCTGGAGTATTAGAAATAAATTATACCGATGAAAAAACTAAAAAGGTCACAACAATAAGTATTGAGGTGCTGAACAATAACATTAATTCAATTACCAGAAGAACGAAAGAAGAGGAAAAAAAGAAAGATGAAAACAAAAAAAATTAAAAGCAAAGGAAAATGGATAATAGTTTTATTATTCTCGATTTTGGCAGTGGGTTGCCTTGATAAAAAAGCATGTGACATTTACAATAATAACCTAGCCCTTGTCAAAGATGGCATTGAAGGGAAAAAGGGAGTTGATTTTAGAAGAGTGTCAGATGCATTGGATTTTTTTGAGAATCTTACAGGAGTCAAATCAACGGCCAATGTGAATTATGTTGGACGATTCAAGCCGGGAAAAGATGATTATAGGAATTGGGCCGCATGGTATGAGAAAAACAAGAATAGGCTTTATTTGGATGAAAAAGATGGAAAAGTTAAGTTGCATTAAAATAATGAATCAACTGCAAAACCTGTAACGGCTATTAAGAAAACGGAGTAGCACGTTTCTCATTTTACGTAAATATAGTTGTTGTATCAAAATTATAAAGTCATAAGAATTCGATTGCAACATTATTCGTGATACTGTTTTAGGGAAGGTACGTTCGATTATTATAAAGGCAAATAACGGTCCGTATCTGGATAGACACAGGCTGTTATTTGTTGCAAAGTTTACCCAAACATTACTTCCAATTTCGCCATACCATTATTGATTGATCTTAAGGTTTGCGACTTTGGCATAATGTTAGGTTTGCCTCATGTTTTTATGTCCTAAATTTCTCGATACAGTTTCCATCGATATGCTATTACTTTGTATTAGCAAAGGCGTGTCTAGCCAGATGGAAGGTTAGTCTTTTAGTAATACCCATTGTCCGAAGAGTTCAGCGCTGAACGTTGGACATAGCGCGCTGTTCAGATGTCTCCGACTTCGGACGACTATGCTAACAAAATAGTTATTCCGTCTTCCCCGCTACCGCAAGGCTCGGCGGGGTTAGAGTGTAAACACGAAACTAAGCCCAATCACAGCGTTGGGCTTTTACTTTTTATAAGCTATCCTTGTTTTTGCCTATTGGATAAAATTATCAAAGGTGTAAATTCATAAAGGCAAGATAAGCAAAGGCATTGAAGTCGTATAATGATTGAATAACAGCATAATTTACCTTTTAAAACGAGTAAGGTAGAATCACACCCAACCAATCCACACCCTCAACTTCCAAACAGAAGGTATAAGCTTTAAATAGCCAATTAAGGTAATTGCAAACCAAACAACAGTCTTCCATTTAGGGACAGTAGACAGATATAGCATTTTAACCACCCTTAACCACTTTCCCATTTCCTATTTTTATAACAATCTTACTACTATAAGGGTACTTACAAAAACTCTCAAAAAACAGGAAAGTGTTACTTGCAAGTCTTACCTTTTAATAAGTCAAGGTGAAACGTTATTGAATAACTAGTGGCCTTCTCTCGTACTTTACTCTTTCAGTTTCAAATAACCCGCGTTTCGTCAAATTCTGCATCAAATGGGTGTTTTCGCCAATTCTAACTCAATTACAGATTTTAAGCAATTATTTAGTAGTAACGGGAGTCTTTTAAATAGGGGGAATTGCCTTGTCTGTCTGAACGAATTTCAAAAGATCTTTGAGGTATGTCTCTGTTTCCACCAAACTACTATGTCGGTTAGCTGCACAAATTTCGGCAATCGTCCAACCAGCTTTATACTTAGATACATTGGATTTATGCTTAAATGAGTATAGCGTATAGTTCTTGTTTAGTAATTTCAGCTCTTCCAAACACTTATGGAATCTATTATATGGCGTATTCTCTCCAATTCTATTACTGCCAATAATTGTGCTTGTTGATCCAAATAAATAATAATCTTGCGGATATTCTAAAAGATTAAGCTTGACTAATTCGATTTTTAAACTTTTGTCGATACTAACTGGCATTGACTTTTTATTTTTAGCTATAGAAGCAGGTACAGTTATTTTGTCATTTTCAAGATCGATGTGTTTAAGCTGGAGGTATCTTAATTCTTTTGGGCGAATGCAAGTATAATAAATCATCTTTGCAAACAATAGACCATATGAGTCATGTTGTTTGAGCCAATTCATTATTTCTGTAAAGTCCGTATCAGAAAAAACCTGGTGAGACTCTGTGCTTATTTCCTTTCGCGTTTCAGTATCCGTTACAGGATTAATCGAGATATACTTATTTATCTTTAAAAATTTGAAAAAGTTATTCAATGAAATTCTTGCAAGATTATATGTGACACCAGACCATTTCTCTTCTTTTTCATAGTGATTAAGGAAATCAGTTATTTCGAAATCAGTTATTTCATTTACTTTTTTAGAGCCACCATTGTAGGTAATGAAGTAATTAATCTTACTTAAGTATGTTTGAATACTTTTTGGCCGAGTTCCCTTGCTTTTATGGTACTGAACAAACTTCTCTTTAGCTTCCTCAAGAGTGATAGAAATAATGCTTTTCTTGAGTTTTTCGTTACTTCTTTCGTCTAATGGGTTCCAACCACTTTCAAGTAATTCTTTATATGCGGTCAAGAGAGCATTAAAATGCTTCAGCTTCTCAGAAGAGTTCTTGATACGATTACCGCCATTGGTTTTACGAAATCGCTCCATTTTTCCCTCCAACTCATTATAAAAAGAAAAATCTATGTACCAGGTAAGTTTTGCTTGTTCAGCCGATTTAGTTGACCCTTTGGGAATAGATTTAATCTCTTTTCCCTTATTTAAAATAGGTTCTGTATATAATTTGTTCGGCGCTTGCATAAATGTTTGTGATTCATTGCAAGATAAAAAACTTGGCAGAGTTTTGCCAAAAAGAAAGCCTGACTCATCCGCAATTAGCTTTGAATCAGGCTTATTAATTGAATTCGTGGAGAATATCGGAGTCGAACCGATGACCTCTTGCATGCCATGCAAGCGCTCTAGCCAGCTGAGCTAATCCCCCGGATTGGGCTGCAAATATATCACATTATGCAGTAAAACAAAATCTCTTGTTAATAATTTTTTATCATTCGCTGTATTTATGAATATTGTCGTCCATGCAGAAGTCTTAAAAAGCAATAAATTCAGTATGGATTAAAATATAAACCAGGCCCTTTAAAATAAGTAAAGCCCCTGATGGGCAGGGGCCTTTACTAACCAATTATAAACCTAAATTATGAGAAGACTTTTTTTATCGTTTTTGTTATGGTGTAAAAGTAACACTAAGTTTTCAAATTCACCAATTTTATTTTGTAATTTTTTTGTAACATTTATCAAATACATGTCTGTTTCGTATTTGATTCTCAAAAATACTAATAAAACTTTAATAATGTGATAATTTTTTTAATTTTTTATATAAATTTTAAGTATTGTTCTGTTTGATCGTTGTTTATTTGTTAAATGAGTTTGTTTTTATTTTAAAAAGTAATTTAGTGTGCATTTTTTATTAAAAAAGTGTTAAAAAATTAGTTATACGAAATAATAGAAAATTTTTAACCTGTTTTTTCGCTAAAAAATCAATAAATTAATAAAATTATCATTTTAATAGGCTCGTTTCTCAAAAAGTGATTGTAAAATCAATTCTTTTTGTCAAAATATAAAACTCCATAAATTCTATCTTATTGTTTATTGTGAAAGAAAATTTACTTTAAACAGGCATCTTTTTAAAAATGCTTTGTCACTTTTGCAGCGGATTTTATATTTTATTGATCATGACAGCTACTGAAGCCTCTAAAGAACATCCGCATTTAACACCCCTTACTTTATGGATCATGACTATTGCTACCGGTTTGGTGGTGGCTAATATCTATTATAATCAGCCTTTACTGGCAGATATCGCGCATACTTTTGGTATAACCGATAAAAAAGCCCAGCAACTATCTCTGTTTACTCAAATTGGCTATGCCTGCGGCTTATTATTTATTGTGCCCCTGGCCGATATGGTAAAACGCAAACAACTGATATTGCTGGATTTTATATTGGTTATTTTCGCTTTATTGGTGAGTGCACTTGCTCCATCCATACTGGTATTAACTATTGCCGGCTTTTTGTTAGGCTTATCGTCCATTATACCTCAATTATTAATCCCGATGGCGGCGCATCTGGCCAAGCCGCACGAAAGGGGCAAAAAGCTGGGCTTTGTCATGAGCGGATTGCTGATCGGTATATTACTTTCCCGAACCCTGAGCGGTTTTATTGGGCAGCATTTTGGCTGGCGCAGTATGTATTATATAGCTACCGGCTTAATGGCAGCTATGTGGCTCATGATATTTTTCTTTTTACCCGAAGTACACCCCGATTATAAAGGCAATTATAAAAAATTGATGCACTCGCTTATTCATTTAATAAAAACGCAACCTAAATTGCGTATGGCTTCGTTCAGAGGTGCCTTATGTTTTGCAGGTTTCAGCGCTTTTTGGACTACCCTGGTGTTTTTATTAAAACAACCCCAGTTTAACGAGGGCAGTGCAGCAGCCGGAGCCTTCGGATTGGTGGGCGCTTTTGGAGCATTGGCGGCAGGCTTAATGGGCCGCCTGAGCGATAAAATGAACCCCTATAAATTATCGGGCTATACTTTATTATTAGTGTTGATCTCCTATGTTATCTTTTACTTCTCCAGCAGCAGTATCGCCGGACTTATTATTGGTGTAATTGTTTTAGATATGGGGGTGCAGGCCACGCATATCTCCAACCAATCGATCATTTTTGCTTTGATACCCGAGGCCCGCAACCGGCTCAATACGGTATACATGGTGTCTTATTTCGTGGGCGGCGCTTCCGGAACGTTCCTGGCCAGCTTACTCTGGAACAACTACGGGTGGGCCGGAGTATGCGCCATTGGTGGCGGCCTGGCGCTTATAGCGCTGGTAGCGCACTTTGTTAACTATAAGGCAAACGTTCGGAATTAGTATTACTGTACGGAGATGTTCAATTAGCATACGCTTTTTAGAATGTGTACAGGCCCCTTGTATTAAAAAAACAGAAATTTTTATTGCTATAAAAATGCCTTAAATACAGCTATTTACACGGTATTGTAAATTTTTCTGTAGATTTTAATGACTTTTTTGAGGTGTAATTAATTTTTTGGCACAGGTTTGGAATACTAGTTATTAAATGTAACTGTTATGAAAGCTACAAAGAAAACCATTAAGGAAGCAGAGAAAGAATGGGAGAATCCGGTAGAGCCGACAAAAACATCAGATGAACGTGATGAAGAACAGATACTAAGGCAATACAAGGAAGCTAAACGCCGGAAGGATAACCTTACCGAAGACGACGATACCAAGAAACACTAAAGAAATTTAAAATATACAAAAACTAAAACTATGAAAAGCACCAAAAAACCATCAATCAGCAAGTTAGTAGCCAACTTTGATAACCAGCTAAAAAGAATTATCATGAACGATCTGAAAGCTATCAAAGGCAGAACACCATTGTTGCCAACCGCTGCTTAATCATTACAAACTAAACACTTACCTACAACACCAACACACGCAATGAAAAACTATAAAACACCATCAGCAAGTAAATTGATAACCCGCTTTGAAAATCAGTTGTTAGAAATTTTATTGGAAGATCTTAGAAATTTCAGAGCGAGAAACAGATTTAAACAAAGCAATCAACAGAAAGCCGCACAGCAAACACTGTCAGCTGCCTGATCCATATATACATTATACCTATGAAAAGATAGAGCCCTGCGAAAACAGGGCTTTATTTATTTTGAGCGTATTTGACAATCAGGGCAGCCGTTTTTTCTGATGCCCCGGGCTGGCCCATACGTTTGTCCAGTTCATCATAATCAGCCAGTACTTTTTGGCGATGCTCTTTATTATTAATCAGCAGGTTAATCTCATCACTGATTTTGGCAACTGTACAGTTTTCCTGTATCAATTCCTGGATAACGCCCCGGCCAACAATCAAATTTACCAAGGATAAAAACTCAACCTTGATCACCATGCGGCCAACGGCTATAGTAAGCGGGTTGGCTTTATAAACTACCACCTGTGGTACATGAAACAGGGCCGTTTCCAGGGTGGCTGTCCCGGAAGCTACCACAGCAGCTTCGGCATGGCTCAATAAATTGTAGGTGGCATTAAATAATACCGGTATGTTTTGTCCGCCTAAAAACTGATCGTAATAATCCTGTTTAAAAGATGGTGCCCCGGCTATCACTAACTGATGATCCGGAAAACGATTGGCAATACCTATCATTTCGGGCAGCAGGTTGCTGATTTCCTGCTTGCGGCTGCCGGGTAGTAGTGCGATAATCCTTTTACCGCTGAGCTGATGCTGTTGTAAAAAGTCGGGATCGGGTTTAAAAGCCGCGATGGCATCCAGCAGCGGGTTGCCCACGTAATCAACCTCCATGCCCCAGCTTTTATAAAAATCAACCTCAAAAGGCAGGATGCAGAAAAGATGATTTACCACCTTTTTGATCTTTAATACCCGTTTCTGGTTCCAGGCCCATACCTTGGGCGAGATGTAATAGTTTACTTTTAAACCGATGGTTTGCGCATAAGCCGCAATTTTGAGGTTAAAACCGGGTATATCAATAAGGATAAGTACATCGGGCTGCCAATCATGAATATCCTGCTTGCACTGTTTGATGTTTTTGAGGATGGCGGGCAAATTTACTATCACTTCCACCAGGCCCATATAGGCCATTTCGCGATAGTGTTTTACCAGGGTACCACCCTGGGCCAGCATCAGGTCGCCGCCAAAAAAGCGGAACTCGGCATTTGGGTCGAGCGCTTTGAGGGCCTTCATTAAATTGGCCCCATGCATATCGCCCGAGGCTTCGCCGGCTACCAGGTAATATTTCATTTGATGGGCTGCAGTTTAAATACAAATATGGCCAGCATAAATATAAAGGTGACAGCGGCTATACCGATCACCGTTTTATCCAGCTTTTTGCTGGCATACCACCTGATGATCAAAAGATTTAAGCCAATAGCCACGAGGTAAGGAGTTCCCGGTTTATTAAACAATAAAAAATTGCCTTTTAACAGGTACAGGAAAATGAACAGACTTATGGCCGGTAATATAGCGCCATAAATGGTGCCCGCCGTTACTGTGTTGTGCTTAAACATTGAATTTCCAGTTATTTAAATAAGGAATGGCATGATGCGCCGTCATATCAAACTGAACGGGTACCACCGATACATAATTGTGTTCCAGGGCCCAAACGTCGGTATCTTCGCCGCCGTCATTTAATTGAAAAACACCGGTAAGCCAGTAGTATGGCCGCTTGTGCGGATCAACCCTTTCATCAAATTCCTCGGCCCATTTGGCGGCCGCCTGCCGGCATATTTTAATGCCTTTTATATCAGGCGTATTCGGGAAATTTACATTGAGCAGTGTGGCTGGTGGCAAACCATTGGCCAAAACCTGTAAAGCCAACTCTTTAATATATTTTATGCAGTGACTAAAATCGGCCTGCAGGGTGTAATCATCTAAAGAAAAGCCGATGGATGGGATACTTTCTATGGCACCTTCCACGGCCGCCGACATGGTGCCGGAGTACAATACATTGATAGAATTATTTAAACCATGGTTGATGCCCGATACGCACAGATCTGGTTTTTGACCCTTGAATATTTTATTTACGGCCAGCTTTACGCAATCAACCGGGGTACCCGAACAGCGATACATTTCAACACCTTCGTACAAATCCACTTTATCCAAACGCAATGGCTTACCTATAGTGATAGCGTGCCCCATGCCCGATTGCGGACTATCGGGCGCTACTACTACTACCCGGCCTATCTCGCTCATGGCTTCCAGCAGTACTTTTATACCGGGGGCGGTTATGCCATCATCGTTTACAACAAGTATGGTTGGTTTCGCTTTATTCATGCTGCGAAATTACTGATATTTTGGTGGATGTAGGGGAGAAAAAGAGGGGGCTTTAAACGTTCACTCCAATAAATATTGTCATTCTGAACGCAGTGAAGAATCTGCTTACCGCTATGCTTATGTAAGAATAGATCCTTCGTTCCTCAGGATGACAAATGAATTTAGCTTCCCCCGTTGTCTGTGTCCTCACAGACAACAATGCAAATCGTCTGTGAGGACACAGACGATGGTTTAGAAGGTGGGGCTAGGCTACTCCTCCGTCAGAATGGTAAACACAAAATCAAGCGGTTCAAAATGGCGAATGAGCTCATCAACAAATGATTGTCCCCATTTTACGTACATCAGGCCAAAATTTTCGGTTCGTTCCTGCAGACTGTCTTTTGGGAAAAGTTCGGCTTTTACTACGGATAGCTGTTCCAGTCGAACATCATAATTGCGTTTTTCGGCGCGGATCAGTTTCTTTTCCAGGTTATCAACCGCTTTTTTCAGACGGGCCTGTACGGCTGCTGCTGATGGCGATAGTGTTGGATCGATTTTATAGGAACGCAGTTTGATCTTTTCAAAAACGGCGGTCAGTTCGCGCCATTCGCCTTCCAGTGAAAGATTATGATCGCTGTGCTTTTTTATCCAATCGGTTTGCAGGGCGTCTGTTTGTTTAAACAGCGCGGCCACATCCAGATCCATACGTTCAACTTTGGCGGCCTGTTCTTTACGAACCACCAAAGCGGAGTTACGTAATATCAGAATAGGGAAATCAACTTTGTAAAAATCAAAATTTGATTTCAGTTCCAGCCAGTACACTACTTCGGCGCCTCCGCCTATATAAGCGATATTGGGTAAAATACACTCCTGGTAAAGCGGGCGCATCACCACATTGGGACTAAAACGTTCCGGCGATGTGGCGATCTCCTCCTTTAACTCGGCTTCGGTAAAGCGGATATCGGTATTCATTACCTGGTAGCTGTCCTGCTCAAAAATAATACGTTCGCGCAACTGATCTTTCAGGTAAAAAAAGTTGATTTCGCGCGGATTAACCTGTATATGTACCCCCAATTTTTGCAATTGCTCGTTGGTGGTGCTTATATTTTTAAAGCTGTTTTGGTGGATGATATCCTGCTCTATAATGGGAGCGAACTGTTGCTTAAACTCGTGGTCGTCGGCATCAATGATCACCAGGCCGTACTGGCCAAACAGTGCGTTTACGAGGTAACGCGTGGCATCGGCCAGTTTATCAAATTTGGTGTAGGCGGTTTCTACAATTTCGGCCAGTTCTTTGGAATGACCTTCCATACCCAACACTCCTTTGTATTGATTAAGTGCCTGCCGCATGGTATCGGGGTTGATGCGCCCGGTAGCGCCCGAGGCTTCGTACCACCAGTGTACCTTTTTACCGCCGATGTTGGTATAGTTGATCTCGGCAAAGTCATGATCTTCACTGGCCATCCAGTAAACGGGTACAAAGTTTTTATCGGGATGGGCTGCTTTTAATTGCTGGGCCAGTTTTATCGCGGTAGCAATTTTGTACAGAAAATATAGCGGACCGGCAAAAATGTTAAGCTGATGACCGGTTGTTATGGTATAGGTACTATCCGCCTTCAGCAGATCGAGGTTGTGTTTTACGATGGATGGATAGGGCTCGTTATGGTTATACTGCTTGGTCAGTACACGGTGCAAGATCTCGCGATCGGCAACAACTTTTTTGTTTTTCAGCAGTTCGGCAAAGCCGGCCATATCCGGGCGGTAGCTGTAAAAAGGTTTCAGATCGGCCCGGTTTTCGAGGTAATCAATAACCGTTGGCGAAAAAAAGCCGGTGTTTTTATAACTTGTACAGGAAGCTTCCATCTGTAAGCAATTGTTGAATTAGTGATTTAGCGAATTAGTGATTTAACTAACTCTCCGTGTACGTCAAAAAACGTATGGAAGCCAAATGTAAAATCATTAGTGGTAACGCGCCACAAATTAACATTATTTTACAATTTGTCCATAAAGATCGAAGTCTTCGGCGCTGTTAACTTTCACATTTACAAAGCTTCCAATGGTGGCGTAATCAATGCTGGCATCTATCAAAACCTCATTATCTACCTCGGGCGAATCAAATTCGGTACGGCCAACAAAGTAGTCACCATCTTTTTTATCGATCAATACTTTAAACGTACGACCCACTTTTTCCTGGTTCTTATCAAACGAAATACCCTGCTGAATTTCCATAATGGCATCGGCACGATCCTGTTTTACTTCGGCTGGTACGTCATCCACTAAAGAGAAAGCATGTGTTTTTTCTTCGTGTGAGTAGGTAAAGCAGCCCAGGCGATCAAACTTGGTTTCTTCAACCCATTCCATCATTTCTTCAAAATCGCGCTCGGTTTCGCCGGGATAGCCGGTGATCAACGTGGTACGCATAGCAATGCCCGGTACTTTATCACGGATCTCGTTGACTACGTCGATAGTTTTTTGTTTGGTAAGCCCGCGGCGCATAGATTTCAGCATATTATCGCTGATGTGCTGTAAAGGCATGTCCATGTATTTGCAAATATTGTCACGCTCGTTCATTACATCCAAAATTTCCATCGGGAAACCGGAAGGGTAAGCGTATTGTAACCTGATCCACTCCACACCGTTCACATCGCTCAGTCGGCGCAGTAGTTCGTCCAGGTTACGTTTGCCGTACAGGTCAAGACCATAGTAGGTGAGGTCCTGGGCTATCAATATCAATTCTTTGGTGCCGTTTTTCACCAAGGCCTGCGCGTCTTTAACCAATTGGTCGATAGGGGTGCTCAGGTGCTTGCCACGCATCAGCGGGATAGCGCAGAACGAGCAGGGGCGATTACAGCCCTCGGCAATTTTAAAATAGGCAAAATGTGAAGGCGTGGTTAATAAACGCTCGCCTATGAGTTCGTGTTTATAATCGGCGCCTACGGAGGTTAATAAATTCTGCAGATCGTTGGTGCCGAAATAGGCATCCACATTGGTGATCTCGGCTTCCAACTCGGGTTTGTAACGCTCGCTGAGGCAGCCGGTTACAATTACTTTGCCTACTTTTCCTTGTTCTTTTAGTTCGCTGTATTGCAAAATGGTATCGATAGATTCCTGTTTGGCGTTATCAATAAAGCCGCAGGTATTGATCACCACGATATCGTTTTTTCCCACTTTATCGGCCTCGTGCACCACATCAAACTGGTTGCCTTTCAGCTGACCCATCAATATTTCGGAGTCGTATATATTTTTGGAGCAGCCCAAAGTAACTACGTTTACACGTTGTTTAACCGGTTTGGCTGCTGGCTTTGAAATTTCTTTTGTTTTCATAACACACTAATCATTGCAATAACCATAATGTCATTGCGAGGAACGAAGCAATCGCGAACTATGTATCAAAAATGCAAGGGAGGAGATTGCTTCGTCGTTCCTCCTCGCAATGACATATTTTATATTATTGTTTGAATAGGCTGTTCACAAACTCGGTTCTGTCAAACAACTGCAGATGATCCATGCCTTCGCCCACACCTATATATTTTACCGGGATCTTAAATTGATCTGATATGCCGATCACTACGCCGCCTTTGGCAGTACCGTCCAATTTGGTTAAAGCCAGGGCGTTTACATTGGTAGCTTCGGTAAATTGTTTGCATTGCTCAATGGCGTTTTGGCCGGTTGAGGCATCCAGCACCAATAATATCTCATGCGGGGCACCGGGAATCACCTTTTGCATCACGTTTTTGATCTTGGTAAGCTCGTTCATCAGGCCAACTTTATTGTGCAACCTACCGGCGGTATCAATAATGGCTACATCATCGCCAGCGGCCACCGCCGACCGCAGGGTATCATACGCTACAGATGCAGGGTCCGATCCCATAGCCTGGGCCACTACCTTTACACCAACACGTTCGCCCCATAGTTTAATCTGATCCACCGCGGCAGCACGGAAAGTATCCGCGGCACCTAACACCACCTGGTTGCCTGCTTGTTTTAATTTATGGGCCAGTTTGCCGATGGTAGTAGTTTTACCCACACCGTTAACACCAACCACCATAATTACATAGGGTTTGTGATTGCCATATTCAAAATTCCGGAAATCGTTGCTGTTGTTTTCGGCCAGGAGTTGTTGTATCTCGTCTTTCAACAAGTTGTTCAGCTCGCTGGTGCCTACGTACTTATCGCGGGCTACGCGGGCTTGTATACGCTCGATGATTTTGAGGGTGGTGCTTACACCAACGTCTGATGTAACCAGAACTTCTTCCAGCTCATCCAGAACGTCGTCATCAACGGTTGATTTACCGGCAATTACCTTGGTGATCTTTGAAAAAAAGTTATCCTTGGTTTTTTCCAGACCAGTATCAAGTGCCTGCTGCTCCTGCTGTGTATTTTCCTTTTTCTTAAAAAAATCAAATAATCCCATATTTTTTCAGATGTGCAGATTTTTTTTGTCTGAACCCGAATTTATGGAATTTTAGAATCTACAGAATGAAATAATTCTGTCAATTCCTTAATTCGTTTAATTCCGGTTCAGACCTCAACAAAAAAAGCCCTCTCGTAAAAACAAGACGGCTTCGTATATTTTGATCGGCAGTGATTACAGTGTTTTACCTGCAATTGCATCCTTAACAAAATCGTTAGGGACAATTTGTGTTTTGAATGAATAAGCACCAGTTTTTGGTGATTTATTCATGGTGATCACTTTTGAATATTCTTTGCCTTTACCTGCTACTTTCAGTGTTGCAACTACTTTCTTTGCCATGTTGTTTAATTATTGAGTTAGTGAATTATTGAACTATTGATTTCAGCTTTCAGCTTAATCAATCATCAATTGAATCAACTAATTATTTAATCTCTTTGTGAACGGTTACTTTACGTAAAACCGGGTTGAATTTTTTCAATTCTAACCTTTCAGTTGTATTTTTTTTGTTTTTGGTGGTAATATAGCGAGACATGCCTGGCATACCGCTTGTTTTGTGTTCAGTACACTCTAAAATAACCTGAACCCTGTTGCCTTTTTTTGCCATTTTCTTTTTATGTTGTACGTGTAGCCTCACGGCTTACGCAATTTTTCAAATTATTCTGCACGCTGTTCATTTCACGTATAACGTGAAACCTCAAACGTACAACCTACTAAATGTATCCTTTTTTTACAAATTTATTGATACAGGCAGTAATACCGTTTTTGCTGATAGTTTTAACAGCTGATGTAGATACCTTTAAGGTAATCCATTTATCTTCTTCAGGGATATAAAACTTTTTCAGTTTTAAGTTAGGATGAAATCTGCGTTTTGTTTTAACGTTTGAGTTAGAAACGTTATTACCTACAATAGATCCTTTTCCTGTTAGATCACAAATTCTTGACATGACAAATATTTTTAATTATCAACCCTTTATTCAAAAAGAGTTTGCAAATATCAGACTTTTAAATCAAATATTCAAGTACGTTTTTAAAATATTTCAAATTCTTTTAAAAAGCTCCATTTGCTTTGACGTCAATCGGTTAATAGCAGTGAAAATACTTCTTAAATTTTTTTAATAAGTTTTGTTTTTAATTTATACTTAACACATAAATTACTAATTTACGCCCTCCATTAAACCATTATGAAGATTACATCATTTGACGAATACAAACAGGTTTATCAGCAGAGTGTTGAGCAGCCTGAACAGTTTTGGGCCGGCATTGCCGATAATTTTTACTGGCACAAAAAATGGGATAAAGTGCTGGACTGGAACTTTAAAGAACCCAGAGTAAAATGGTTCGAAGGCGCCAAACTCAACATTACCGAAAACTGTTTGGACCGTCACCTGGAAACCCAGGGCGATAAACCCGCCATTATATGGGAACCCAATGATCCGCAGGAAGATCACCGCGTTTTAACTTATCGCCAATTACATGATAAGGTTTGCCAGTTTGCCAATGTGCTTAAAAACAACGGCGCTAAAAAAGGCGACCGTATTTGTATCTATATGCCCATGGTGCCCGAACTGGCCATTGCTGTTTTGGCCTGTGCCCGTATTGGTGCTATCCACTCGGTAGTGTTCGGTGGCTTTTCGGCACAATCTATTGCTGATAGGATCAATGATGCCGAATGTAATATCGTGATCACTGCCGATGGTGGTTTCCGTGGGAATAAGGATATTCCTTTGAAAAATGTAATTGATGATGCCCTGGTTCAATGCAAATCGGTTAAAAAAGTAATTGTATTAACCCGCAGCCGTACACCAGTATCCATGATCAAGGGCCGCGATGTTTGGTGGGAAGATGAAGTAAAAAAAGTAGAAACCCAGGGCAATCCGCAATGCCCGGTTGAAATAATGGATGCCGAGGATATGCTGTTTATCCTGTATACTTCGGGCTCAACCGGTAAACCCAAAGGTGTGGTGCATACCTGCGGCGGCTATATGGTGTATGCCGGTTATACTTTTGCCAACGTGTTCCAGTATAATAAAGGTGAGGTATATTTTTGTACCGCCGATATCGGCTGGATTACCGGGCACTCTTATATCGCTTATGGTCCGCTGTCCCAAGGCGCTACTACCCTGATGTTCGAGGGGGTGCCTACCTATCCGGATGCAGGCCGTTTCTGGGAAATAGTTGATAAATACAAAGTAAACATATTATATACCGCACCAACCGCCATCCGTTCCTTAATGAGCTTTGGTGAGGAGCCTTTGAAAGGTAAAGATCTGAGTTCGCTCACCAAGCTGGGTTCCGTAGGGGAACCTATCAACGAAGAGGCCTGGCATTGGTTTGATGAAAAAATTGGTCATGGCAAATGTCCTATTGCCGATACCTGGTGGCAAACAGAAACCGGTGGTTTAATGATATCGCCTATCTGTAACGTAACGCCAACCAAACCTGGCTATGCTACTTTACCGTTACCAGGAATTCAACCTATTTTGGTTGATGAGAATGGTAAAGAGGTGGAAGGTAACGGCGTAAGCGGTAACCTATGTATTAAATTCCCTTGGCCCGGTATGTTGCGCACTACTTATGGAGATCATGAACGCTGCCGTACTACTTATTTCGCTACGTACGATAACCTGTACTTTACCGGCGACGGCTGCCTGCGCGATGATGATGGTTATTACCGTATCACCGGTCGTGTGGATGATGTGCTGAACGTATCCGGTCACCGTATTGGTACTGCCGAGGTAGAGAACGCCATCAATATGCACAGCAGTGTGGTAGAGTCGGCCGTAGTAGGTTACCCGCATGATATTAAAGGACAGGGTATTTACGCTTTTGTGGTATGCCCTAAACACCATGCCGAAGATGAGCTGACCCGTAAAGATATTATGATGACCGTAGCACGCATCATTGGCGCTATTGCCAAACCCGATAAGATACAGTTTGTAACCGGGCTGCCTAAAACCCGCTCGGGCAAAATCATGCGCCGTATTTTACGCAAGATAGCCGAAGGGGATACCTCTAATTTAGGGGATACCTCCACACTGCTTGATCCGGCTGTGGTGGATGAGATCAAGGCAGGAGCTTTGTAGGACTTTTGGAGCAAGGATTATTGGAGCAAGGAACAAAGACTTATGCTGCCGCGGGCTTTCAGCCCGTGGTGATCATAGCTCAGCTTTCAGCTGTAGTAAGCTGGAAACTTACTACAGCCTCTCCACGAGATACGCTACGCTAATCTCGCGGGAGCGAAAGATAAAAAAACAGATTTGTCATGCTGAACGAAGTGAAGCATCTCTTGTTGAACTTTTTAATTTGTAGAATAGGTCCTTCGTTCCTCAGGATGACAAAAATAAAATGAAAACCCCTCTATGCGCGAAGCGGAGAGAGGGGTGACGAGCGCAGCGATGTTGGGGTGAGTCGATGCAGTCAGGGAGCAAGGACTCTTTTGAAAATTAAAAATTGAAGACAAATGCAAGGAATCAGGAGCAATAGATCGGGAAAAATAAAGTACTGGGCTTTTCTCCTGGTACCTTGCATCCTTATTCTTTTATCGCTCTCCAACCTGGCATTTATCATAAAGCCATCCGGCAAATACCGGCTCGATTTTTTTACCAAAAACAACCAGTTTTACCTTTGCGATTCGGCTTATAAAAGTAATACCGGCTCCAATACTTTCTGGACACCCGAGGCCTATCACGATAGGTTGGGTGTTGATTATGATATCCTGGGTATCGGTATCGAAAGCTATGGTCATGTAAAAGCCGACCTGGAAATACTGGACAGTGCCGATCCCGAAAAAGATTTTAGCCGGTATGATCATGTGGTAGAAGCTGGCATCACCATTCAATCGGGCCTGTTACAGGTGCTTAACTTTCCGGATTATAAATCATACCTCAAGCTCATCATCACCCCCGGCAAATACCGGGTGAGGGTGTACTCTTCCGGATTAAGCAATGTAGATCCAGAGGCAGATGAAGGCCAGGATCATTATAAAATTACGATGTGGCCCGATAGCCGCATGGAGCGTAAAGTATTAAAGCAGTTTGTGAAAAAGTAACTACAGCAAACAGCACCAGTAAACCCATCCTATAAATAAAAGCTGCAAAGGTATCCGGAACCCTAAATACGCCAGACCGGGGCCATCGAACGTGGCTTTTTCCATATCAAGGTATTTCATGGCGGCATGGATATTGGCTGGCGTTAGGACAATAAAAAACACGATAAGACACCATGCCGTGAGCGTACACATAGCCGGAATAAGTAAACCCACAGCCGCTGCTATTTCTATCACACCTGTAATATATATTACTTGTTTTTTGTAGGGAATAAATGAGGGTAGCATCATGGCCATGCCCTGGGTAAATTTAAAATGACCGAGAGCGGTAAAGGTCATCATTACGGCCATGGCTATCCGGGCCGACAGATTTACGTTATAATCGCCGGTTAATTTGGTAACGATAAGACCTATGCCAAAAGTAGCCAGTAATACGATCAATACTTTCATGTGGATGTTTTATTTGATGCAAAGTTGGATATACATCCGGCAACAAACAATGAACCCGGGTTAAGTAATGCGGCGGCGTATCCGGCTTAATCCCTGTGGTGTAACACCGATGTACGAGGCGATATATTTCAGCGGGATCTGCCGGATGAGATGGGGCTGCTCGGTAAATAGGTTCCGGTAGCGCTGTTCGGCACTGTCATTTAATAAGGATAGCTCGCGTTTGGATTTGGTAAGAAAAATAGCTTCGCTGGCATGGCGGCCGATAGTTTGGCCAACGGCTGTATCCCTGTAAATAACCTGCAGGTCATCATAAGTTATTCGCCATAAGATGGTATCAGTCAATGCCTGGAGCTCATAGTGCGATGGCTGCCGGGTTAAAAAGGAGTCGTAAGCGCTGATAAAGCTGCCGGCAAAAGCAAAGGTAAAAGTAAGGTCGTTCTCATCTTTGGGAATATAGTATCGAACAATCCCCGTTTCCATGAACGACAGGTAATTCTCCGTTTGCCCTGTTTTTAAAAGCACCGTCTTTTTGGGAAACTCCTGCCTGGTCAGTTTCGACGAAAACAGCTGCCAGTCCCCATCACTCAAGGGAACAATACGCTCAAAGTATTCCCGTATTTTTTCCATAAGGGTGAAGATAAGGACTTGGGGTTATATTTTACCATTGTGCTGGTGTTATACTGATTCCTATGCTCAAAGCAAAAGATTTTTAATTAAGAAAATCATTTTTAATTCCCTCCCCACGGGAGGGGCGCGTTGGGTTAGGGTAATGGGAGGGAGGGGTTTCTACGCGCGATGATTATCATGTTCCATAAACCCCTTCCTCCCCTTCCCGAGGGAAGGAATCGCGCAGGGCCCTGGCTCTTTTGATGGGTGTCATGCTGAGGTCCGTCGAAGCATGGTGGGTGGGCCTCTGCGCACGAGTCTTCGACAAGCTCAGACTGACAGGTCACCATTTTTCGTCCCCCTCAGGATCTCCCGTAGAGGACCCTGAGGCTGATTTCAGCCCTCCACAGCCTCCATAATATTTTTCATATTACGCGCCATCTCTATATCAGGACTGCGGTATTTATATTCCGGGATACTGGCCAGGGAGGAGTCATGTACCTGTTCGCCCAGGCCGTAAAACTGCTGAAAGCTCATGATGAGCGGACGCCATTTATCGGGGTCAACACGGTTAGGGTCGCCGTTCATGATGATGGATTCTTCCAGGTAAACCTGTACTATTTTTAACTCCATGGTTACAATACGGCCGCGTTGCTGTTCATTGTCTTCGCCAATGGGGTGTATTTCAGCTACATGGGCTTCCATTTGTACGGGGCATTCCATGGCCCGTGGAGCAGCTACTTTTTGTGAGGGCACCGGTGTTAATCCCGCAACGCCAAACTTATCGGGTTCATAATAATAACCCCTGCCTTGTTTGGCCTCAGGCACGGGGTTCATACCTGTTTTCAGCGCCAGGTTATTCACCGCCTGCACCTCGTTAACCGATGGCAGGTTTAAAACACATTGCCCGGTACGCCGCAGATTTTGTACTGTTTTAGAAGTGGTGGCCATGCCGATGATACAACGCCAGCCCAGCCAGAAAACGGATGATATGGGCGCTAAATTATAGGATCCATCCTCGTTCAGGGTACTGATGAGTACTACCGGGGTGCCGAAGTACAGGATAGCGGGTTCGCTTATTTTGTGCATGATGATACGTTTTGATAATTGTTGAATACGCTTATTTGCTTATTCAAAATTGCCAAATTATACAGCCCAATGAAACCCGGAACTTGCGGTGTTTGGTCAGCCTGGCGTCATTCTGCTTTATGCAATCTTAGGAGGCTTTGAGTTGAAATGATTTGTAAATCAGTTATTTATAGAATATGTTATTGTTGCGTAGCGTGGCAATCTCATCCCTAGCAGAGGCACGCGAGGAGATTGCTTCGTCGTTCCTCCTCGCAATGACATATGGAAGGGGGGCATGCTGATTTCTATGATAAAAGCAAAAGCTTTTGAATTAAGAATTCATTTTTAGTTCCCTCCCCACGGGAGGGGCGCGTTGGGTTGGTGCAGTGGCAGGGAGGGGTTTCTACGTGCGATGATTATCCTGTTTCATAAACCCCTTCCTCCCCTTCCCGAGGGAAGGAATCGCACAGGGCTTTGGCTTTTTGGCCGGCTGTCATGCTGAGCCCCGTCGAAGCATGGTGGGCAGGCCTCTACGCGCGCGTCTTCGACGAGCTCAGACTGACAGGTCTTGTTATATAAAAATCATCCGTGTGCCTGCCTACTATCCTGCGGCGCTTCCTTCCTGTCGAACATGCCATAATCGCGCACCACATGCGCTATCCGTAAATGATAATCCTTAAATACATAGTCGCGGCCTTTAGCCTGGGCTTCCCGGTGCATTTCCACATTGCGCCATTGCTTTACAGCTTCCTCATCGCGCCAAAAAGAGAGGGACAATATTTTACCCGGATCGGTGAGACTCTGGAACCGCTCTATCGAAATAAAACCATCGATAGTGACCAACGTCGGTTTCAGATCGGCGGCTATGTCCAGATATTCCTGTTTTTTACCCTCCGCGGGTATTACTTCAAAAATTACGGCTACCATTTTGTTTTGCTTTTGATGATGTAACAACTCAAAGGTATGGCAGTTTGAGGAAGGATATTTCGGGTTGGAGTGAAGTGTGGGAGAGCCGACTCACCCCGACATCGATGCGCTTGTCACCCCTCTCTTCGGCTTCGCCGGAAAGAGGGGGTTTTAGAAGATTTTGTCATCCTGAGGAACGAAGGATCTGTTCTTGAATTTGCAGGGCTGCAGAACAGATGCTTCCCTCCGTTCAGCATGACAAAGCTTTTTCACCCTCTTTAAGGAGTAATAGCCCATGAGTAGGCAGAATAGGTTTTATTGAGAAAAACAGCTTGATGCAGAGCCGACTCACCCGGTCTACGCTTCGCTGGACCACCCTCTCTTCGCCTTTGGCGGAAAGAGGGTGGAGGAAAAGAAAAACCCCTCTATGCGCGAAGCGGAGAGAGGGGTGACAAGCGCAGCGATGTCGGGGTGAGTCTTCGCCGCTGGAACAATCTCCCGTTTTTAATACGATGCCTTAGTGTATCAATTTTTCACCTGTTTTAGCCGATTTGTTAAAAAGTGTTAAAACGGGATATTTTTGAACGATTTTCATCGAAAAACGGCAAAAAAATAGTCGTTTTGGTGTTGAAAATTGTTAAAAACACCCTTGTTTACTTAGTGTACAAAAATTCTGCGCATAACTTAAAGTAATCGGAACACCATGCCATCCATTTCCTCACTCAGATGGATCTGGCAGGCCAGGCGGCTGTCCGGACCGGCATTGGGCAGGGTGTCCAGCATGTCGAGTTCATTGTCTGTCGGCGTAAAATATTGTTCGGGGCCTTCCACCACCTGTACGTGGCAGGTGGCGCAAAGTGCCATGCCACCGCAGGTAGCCAGTATCTCGTATTCCGATGCTTTGAGCACCTCCATCAAACTCAGGTTGATGCCTTCGGGAATTTCTACCGGGGCGCGGTGACCTTCACGGTCTTCAATAATTAAGTTGATCATGGCTAAAACTCGGTTACGCCGTAAACGGTGGTGTACTTAAAAGTTAGTTTTTGTTCGGGATAAACGTATTTAAATGCGCCCTGAGCCATCATGGCGGCCTCATGGAAACCGCAGAGGATCAGCTTTAATTTACCCGGGTAGGTGTTGATATCGCCAATGGCGTAAATACGTTCTACGCTGGTGCTGTAATCGCGGGTATTCACCACAATGGCCGAAAAATCGATATTTAAGCCCCAATTGGCAATTGGTCCAAGCTTAGGGCTCAAACCAAACAGCGGTATCAGGTGATCGGCAGCAATGTGGCTTACGTTGTTGTTGCGATCCAATAAAGTGATCTCCTGTAGATGCCCCTCACCGGTTAAAGCCACTACGTTTGATTTCAGCACCAGGTCTATCTTGCCTTGTTTAGCCAGTTCAAAAACCTTTTCGGCAGCATCAGGCGTACCACGGAAGGTATCGCCCCGGTGCACTAGCGTAACCCGTTCGGCCACATCGGCCAGAAATATAGCCCAGTCCAGCGCCGAATCGCCACCACCGGCAATAACCACCTTCCGACCACGCAGAGCTTCTGGGTTTTTAACCATGTAGGCCACGCCTTTGCCTTCAAACTCCAGCAGGCGGTCAATCTCCGGTTTGCGTGGTTCAAAACAGCCCAGACCACCGGCAATTACCACCACCTGGCAGTGTACGGTGGTACCATCGTTGGTTTGTATCAGGTAGGAGCCATCGTCGTTTTTGGTGAGGGTTTCTACCCGTTCGCCCAAACTAAAAGTAGGGTGGAAGGGAGCTCCCTGCTCCATGAGCCTGTCTACCAGCTGCTGAGCCGTGATATCCGGATAGCCCGGAATATCATAGATAGGTTTATGAGGATATATTTCAGAAAGCTGCCCGCCAACCTGCGGCAGCACGTCAATTAAATGGCAGCGCATTTTGAGTAAACCCGCTTCAAAAACAGCAAATAAACCCACAGGACCTGCGCCTATAATGCAAATATCGGTATTGATGTGTTCCATAAAAGTGCTTTTTAATAGCACTCAAATGTGATTATAGGTCATTCAAAAATCAAATGATATTTAGTAATGTGCAATTACTTCAGGTTATAATTGGCGAGGCAAAAACGCTTAAAAAGATCAATCAGTTTGTTGTTTTTGCCATGCAGTTGGATGAACTGAAAAGTGCGGAAAATTTCCATCCCTTTAATTTCAATGATGCTCAGTTCATTGTATTTCAGCTCGCTTAATACCGATTGTATAGACAGGAAAGTGGCTGTATCTGAGTATAATAAATATTGTTTGATGGCAATGCTGCTTTCCAGTTGTATCTCGATGTTGAGGTCCTTGGGATTGATCTGTACATCGGCCAGGGCATTAAAAATCACATCAAGTGTGCCCGAGCCGGCTTCACGCAGCACTAGCGGGATGTCCAGTAACTGTTTGGGACTGATCTCCTGTTTTTTGGATAGCTTATTATTGGCCCTGGTAACCAGCACAATCTCGTCCTTGGCAAAAGGGGAGTAGGCCAGCTGCGGCGAATGCGCAGCGCCTTCCACAATGGCTATGTCGATTTTTTCGTCGAGGATGAGTTGCGAAATATAGTCGGTATTACCTTGTATAAAGTTGAAAGTGACATCAGGATAGGTCTTTTTGAACAACGCCAGGATTTTGGGCAAAATGGTTTGAGCCACGGTAGTGCTGGCTCCGATGTGTAGTGTGCCTGCCTCCATATTATTAAGCTGAGCCAGTTCGGTTTCCAGTTCGGTATAAGTCTGGAAGATCTTTTCGGCGTATTGCACCAGTATTTTGCCAGCTACGGTGAGGGCTATATTATTGCCGTTGCGCTTAAATAATTGGGTGCTCAGTTGTTGTTCCAGTTCTTTAATGTGTTTGGTAACAGCTGGTTGGGTAATGTACAACTCATGGGCGGCCTTAGTAAAACTAAGCCTTTGAGCAACCGTGTAAAAAACTTTTAACCTGAAATCAAAAATCATCGGGTTAAAATTAGTGGTTTTATGGCATAAATCAGGACTTGGTCTCTGCGCATTTCAACAAACCTGCCAATGGAGTTGCTGTGCAGGCAATAACAGCCATACAACATACCGAGATAATTCTTGTGCTGAGGTAGATGAATGTTTCCATACCTGTAAGATTTACTTTGATGGAAAATGTTACAGAAAATTCAGCCTAATGTCATCTCTTGTTTGTTAATTGGGATATCGGGAAAAGTCGATATATATTTGTCCCATGGATCAACTAGAGATATTTAAGGCTCTTTCTAATAAAACCCGTTTGCAGATATTGCAATGGCTGAAGGAGCCCGAGAAAAGCTTTCCTGAGCAGACAAATTTTGAGGCAGGGGTTTGTGTGGGGCAGATACAACAAAAAGCTGGGCTCACCCAATCAACCGTGTCGGAGTACTTATCGCTTATGCAGCGCACAGGCCTGGTTATCGCCACCCGCCAGGGACAGTGGACCTACTACAAACGAAATGAAGAAACTTTTGCCGTACTGAGCAAACTGATCGAATCTGAATTATAATAACCCAACATACTTAATTAAATTAAAATGACTGCAAATAGCACTTTGTTCAGGCCATTTAGCCTGAAATCATTAAATATCAAGAACCGTATAGTGATGGCTCCTATGACGCGTTCATTTTCACCAGATGGTATACCTACAGCCGATGTAGCCGCTTATTACCGCAAACGTGCCGAAGGCGAAGTAGGACTGATCCTTTCGGAAGGTACCGTGATTGACCGCGTTGCATCCTCCAATGATAGCGCGGTGCCTCATTTTTATGGTGAGCAGGCCCTGGCAGGCTGGCAAAACGTAATTAACAATGTGCATAGCGCCGGTGGTAAAATGGGACCGCAGATATGGCACATGGGCATAATGGATAACCACCACTCGGGTTGGGTGCCTGCCCAGCCATTTGAAGGTCCTTCCGGTTTAAACAGGCCAGGTTCTAATAAAGGCAACACCATGACCGACGCCGATATTGCTGACACCATTGCCGCTTTTGGACGGGCAGCAGCCGATGCCAAAAGACTGGGTTTTGATTGTGTGGAGATACATGGTGCACATGGCTACCTGCTCGACCAGTTTTTTTGGGGTGAAACCAACCTGCGTACCGATATTTATGGTGGCAAGACACTACCCGAGCGCAGTCGCTTTGCTATTGAAGTGATCAAAGAAGTAAGGAAACAGGTAGGTGAGGATTTTGCCGTGATCATCCGCCTATCACAATGGAAACCGGCCAGTTATGACAATAAATTGGCTCATACCCCGCAGGAATTAGAAGCGTGGATTAACCCATTGGCTGATGCAGGTGTTGATATTTTCCATTGCTCACAGCGCCGTTTCTGGGATGCTGAGTTTGAAGGATCGGATTTAAACTTTGCCGGATGGGCCAAAAAAGTAAGTGGCAAGTCAACCATAACTGTGGGTTCGGTAGGTTTGAATGGTGAGTTTTTGGCAGCCTTTGGGGGCGCAAGCTCAGAGCCAAGTTCATTGGATGAACTGTTGCGTCGTATGGATCGTGGGGATTTTGACCTGGTAGCCGTTGGCCGCCCATTACTGGCCGATCCGCACTGGGTACAAAAAATACGCGATCAGCGTAATGATGAATTAATAGGTTTTAGCAAAGAAGCATTCAAACAATTAATTTAATTACGATTGTAATAAATGTAAAAAGAGGTTGATCAGGATTTGATCAGCCTCTTTTTTTATGGTGCCTATTTACTTTTAGGGGAATTTTTACAACAGAAATTTATAGTTATTAATTAGCTATTTGATTTTTAATCATTCTGATAATATTGTTATTTTGGTTGGCGCTTATAGCTGATCCATATTAAAAGATTTTAAAACCTGAATTTTATGTCTCCGTACCTTATCGTCGTAATTATTATCATTGTTTTGGGATTATTTGGAGGTATAATAAACTATTTTTTATTGAATCGTCCGATAGATGATGGCAGCAACGGGGCGCAAGTTCAAAATGATGATATTAAAAAAGGACCCGCGTTTAATCACTTTTTATTTTGGAAATCACTTTCCATGGGGGTGGCTGCTTCTATATTGGTTCCGCTGTTTTTGAATACCATATCCAGCAGTGTTCTCTTGGATATACTTTCAGCAAAAAGCGTTGATAAAAATCATTTCATTTTTGCAGGGTTTTGTTTGATCGCCGCTATAGCCTCTAAACGGTTTATTGAGGATTTGTATGACAAAGTAATAAAAATTGGCAAAACAGCTAATGAAGCCAAAACCAAGGCCGAAGAAGCAACCGGGAAAGTAGAAGCGGTTAGTTTGGAAACAAGAGAGTTAGTTCATGCTAATACGGAACCGGAAGAGTTGGAGGAAAGGCAAAGCCCCAATAAAAGTTTAGTTAAAGGGAAAAAAGAGGATAAATTGATTGATAATGATAGAAAGGTGATAGACGCATTCGGCAAATCGAAATATATTTACCGGACCCTAAAAGGTATTGCAAATGATAGCGGCTTAACCGGACAGGAAACAATGGATATCCTGGATGGGTTAGAAAATCGGCATATTGTTAAAAGTAAACTCAACAGCAGTGCCCAAAAAATCTGGAGAGTTTTAGCTGAATAACTTTATTGTAAGCTGATCTTACTTTAGTGAATGCGGGTACCATCTGGAGTGTTGAACCTTCACTCTTATTTAAAATTTCTTACTTTCCCCCCAAACATCATCCCATGCAAAACAACCTGCAGCAAACTTTTGGCAATATTGATATCTATTTGTTTGATCAGTTATTGAAAGGGCGTTTTGACCATTGCCAAACTATACTGGATGCCGGCTGCGGTGCAGGACGAAACCTGGTCTATTTTATGCAAAATGACTTCGATGTTTACGGCATCGACCAAAGTGCGGAAGCCGTGGAGGCGGTAAGGCAGCTATCGGCAAAACTTTCATCCACACATGCGCTCAATAAGTTCCGGGTATCGGGGTTGGAGGATATGCCCTGGGTCGATAATTTTTTCGACCTGGTGATCTGTAGCGCTGTATTGCATTTTGCCAAAAACGAGCAGCACTTTGATAGTATGATACGTTCGCTGTGGCGGGTTTTGAAACCAGGGGGGTATCTGTTTGCCCGCCTGGCTTCGGATATAGGTATCGAAAAATCGGTCGTAAGCATCGGCAATGGGCGCTACCTGCTGCCCGATGGTTCCGAACGCTTCCTGGTGAACGAGCAAACACTGCTCCGGTACACTGCCGAATTAGGCGGTACGCTTTATGAACCTATTAAAACCACCAATGTGCAAAATATGCGCTGTATGACCACCTGGTGCATTCAGAAGAAATAGGATTACTTGTAATTATATTAAAAAATAAAAAACTTGTCATTTCGACGAACATGGGTTAGGGCTGAGCCTAGAGTGAGGAGAAATCTTATACGTTGAGCATGGTTCGTTTTGCAAATCGTATAAGATTTCTCTTCGCGCTGCTGCACAATCCCATTGCTGCTCATCGAAATGAGAGGGAGGAAATGGCAGAGCGTCAATATTTATCCAAACTAATAACAAATAGCTATTTATATCCATTACTAAACCTATTGCAGGTATCTTTATCCTATGCATCACGAACAACATTTACAAAGCTCAGATACCATCAGGGATATTGTTATTGGCATGTCTGATGGGCTAACTGTACCCTTTGCCCTGGCCGCGGGTTTAAGCGGGGCGGTAAACTCGTCGGGTATTGTGATCACGGCCGGGATAGCCGAAATTGTGGCAGGCTCTATCGCTATGGGCCTCGGAGGTTTTTTGGCTGGTCGCACGGAAGCCGATCATTATGCTTCCGAACTGAAACGGGAGTATGAAGAAGTAGAAAAAGTTCCCGAACAGGAAAAAGCAGAAGTAAAGGAAGTATTTGCAGCTTTCGGTCTGTCAGAAAAATTGCAAAACGAGGTTGCCGAAGAAATGTCCAAAGACAAAGATAAATGGGTTGATTTTATGATGCGCTACGAACTGGGCCTGGAAGAACCCAAAGCCAACCGGGCTACGCAAAGCGCCATCACCATTGGTGTGTCTTACATTATTGGGGGAATTATCCCGCTGTCGCCCTATTTTTTTATTGCCGATTCAACACAGGCTTTATATTACTCCTGCGGTATCACGATGATCTGTTTGTTTGTGTTTGGCTATTTTAAAAGCAAGGTAACCGGGCAACCTGCTATCAAAGGTGCGCTGAAAGTGTTATTGATAGGAGCCCTGGCCGCAGCAGCCGCATTTGGCATGGCGAAGCTGATTACTAAAACTTAATAAACTTATCTATCTGTTCGTTGGTAAACTTTAGAGTGTCGGTATTTAACAAATTGCCTTCCTTGTCCATTTCTTTATTGATAGAGGAGATATGGATTTTTAACGACATGATATTGAGGTGCATATAATGACAAACCCCGGTAAAATGGTCGATACCCCTGATGTTGCCGTATTTGCCGGATGACAGGCCAACCAGGGCAGCTTTTTTATCATAAAAAGTACCCGGAAAATCGCAGGCGTCCATAAAAACCTTCAGAACACCCGGGAAACTGCCATTGTATTCGGGGATGATAAATATGAATTTATCGGTGCGGTTAATCAAATCCTGTATAGGGCCAAACTCCAAACTGCGCTTACCGTACAAATCGGTTTGTATGATGTTTGCCGGTAGATCGGCCAATGAAAATATGCCCGCCTCAACGCCTTTTTCACTCAATTTTTGCTGATAATAGGTAGCAAGTTTAAGCGTGTGGCTTCCGGGGCGGTTGGTTGATGATATAATAGTGATCATTTATTCTAATTAGTGAATTATTGAATTAGTGATTTAGTGAATTAGTTTTAATTGTTGAATTGATATTTTTTTAATTAATAATAAATTCAACATCTTAGGTGTTAATAATCAGTCATTAAGGCTATCAATAATTCGCTAAATCACTAATTCACTAATTGAAATTTGTTTGTAAATTGCCAAATCCTGTGGATTTCGGAATAGTTTTAAATCCGTATCTTTACCGTTGGACAAAAACTTTTACGAAAGTAGAAATTTCCGGTTCTATTTTTCGTTGTTATAAATCATAGTAATATAAATTTTGTAAGGATATAGAATGAGTAAAATAATTGCTTTAGCCAACCAGAAAGGTGGCGTAGGAAAAACTACATCATCTATAAATCTGGCCGCAAGTTTGGCCGTATTAGATTTTAAAACCTTGTTGGTTGATGCGGATCCGCAGGCTAATTCAACATCGGGTATCGGCTTTGATCCCCGTAACATCAAGAATAGTATTTACGAGTGCATCATAAACCAGGTTGACCCGCATGAGGCTATCCAGAAAACGGATACCCCTAACCTTGATCTGCTGCCGGCTCACATCGACCTGGTAGGTGCCGAGATAGAGATGATTAACCTGAGTGGCCGCGAGTATAAAATGAAACAGGTATTTGAAGCCATACAAAACGAGTATGACTTTATTATTATCGACTGCTCGCCATCACTAGGTTTAATCACTATCAACGCGTTAACCGCGGCCAATTCGGTAATTATCCCCGTACAGTGCGAATATTTTGCGTTGGAAGGCTTGGGTAAATTGCTTAATACCATCAAAATTGTACAATCGCGCCTAAACCCGCAGCTGGAAATTGAAGGTATATTATTAACCATGTACGATGTACGTCTGCGTTTATCAAACCAGGTGGTTGACGAAGTGAAAACGCATTTTGAGGATATGGTTTTTGATACTATTATTCAACGTAACACCCGTTTAAGCGAGGCGCCAAGCTTTGGTGTATCGGTAATTATGCACGATGCCACTTGTAAAGGTGCCATCAATTATTTAAACCTGGCCCGCGAAATTATTGAAAAGAACGGCCTCACCAAGAACGAGTCGGAAGCCGCGACAGCAACAGTGTAACCAATGAGTAGTGAAAGAAGAAATGCCCTGGGCAAAGGATTAAGTGCGCTGTTGAATGACTCTGTAAACGTACAACCTTATAATAAAACTAAGGACAAAGATACCGAAGCCTCCACATCAGCTGTGGAGGTGAATAGCCTTGGCTCGGTAAATGAGATACAGCTGGCCGAAATTGAGGTAAACCCTTTTCAGCCCCGTACCGATTTTGACCCGCAAGCCCTGGCCGAACTGGCCGACTCCATTAAACTGCAGGGCTTAATACAGCCCATTACAGTAAGGCGCATCAATGCGCATAAATACCAGCTCATATCGGGCGAACGCCGTTTCCGTGCTTCAAAAATAGCCGGGTTAACGCAGGTGCCAGCCTACGTGCGTACCGCCAACGACCAGCAAATGCTGGAAATGGCCCTGATCGAGAACATTCAGCGCGAAAACCTGAATGCTATTGAGGTGGCACTCAGCTTTCAGCGTATGATAGAGGAGTGTAATCTGAAACAGGAAGAACTGGGCGACCGCGTGAGCAAAAACCGATCTACCGTAACCAACTACCTGCGCCTGTTAAAGCTGCCGCCAAGCATACAGGCATCCATCCGCGATGGGGCTTTAACTATGGGCCATGCCAAGGCTTTGATCACTATTGACGATCCCGCCAAACAATTATATTTACATCAACATATCATTCAGCAAGGTTTATCCGTTCGTAAAGCTGAAGAACTGGCTCGTGAAATGCAGAAGTCGCCGGTAAAGAAGGAAGGGAAACAACCCGAACCCGTATCATACCAGCTGCAAAAAATACAGGACGATCTGGCTTCAAAATTTAGTACAAGGGTAAAACTCAAGGTAGGCAACAAAGGAAACGGTGTTATTGAAATACCTTTTCTTTCAGAAGATGATCTGGGCCGTATCCTGGAGATGCTGGATTGGTGAAAATTAGAATTTTTAGTATCAAGTAGTTAGTATCAGGTATCAAGATTTTTGAACGTGCAAAAAATGCAACTGTCTTGATACCTGATACTAACTACTTGATACCAAATAATAAATTAAAGATGTATAAATTCCTGCTTGTTATTGGTTTAGTTACCGTATTTGCTTTAGCGGCAAAAGCGCAGGGGCTTGGGCCCGATACCGTGAAATCTGGTAAAAGCGATACGGTGAAAAAAGCGTCTAATACTGCGCCAGGTTCTTTCGCCCCGCCCATCAGAAAAGAAAAAGCGTATCATCCGGATAGTTTACATAGCCCCCACAAAGCAGTAATGCACTCTTTAATGGTACCCGGATGGGGACAACTGTATAACCACCGCTGGTGGAAAGTGCCTATCATTTATGGTGGCATAGGGCTTTTGGTTTCGGCAGTAATATTTAACCAGAACAATTATAACGAGAATCTGGCTATCTACAATTACCGTAAACAAGGCATAGCCCCTACACCCGGCCAGAAGTATTATGCCATATACCAGCTATATGCCCAGTATAACGTACCTGATGCCAGTATCATCAGCCAGCTTGACGGCTACAGGCGTAACCGCGATTTGAGCATCCTGGGTATTTTAGCTGCCTGGGGCATCCAAACTATCGATGCCTATATCGATGCCAAGTTCATACACTCCTATACGGTTGATAATAACCTGGGGTTTAAAGTTACCCCTAGCTTAATGAACCAGCCGATGTATGCACAAAGTGCGAATACTTCTTATATTCCGTCGATAAAAATTACCTTTACGTTTTAGGCTAGTATCAAGTAATTAGTATCAAGACCGCTGCAACTCTGCATTCGAGAATTTAAGAAATCTTGATACTAATTACTTGATACCAATACTAAACCTGATACTAAAAAAATATGAAAATAGCATTACTTGGTTATGGAAAAATGGGCAAGATCATCGAGAAGATCGCCATTAGCCGCAAACATGAAATTGTATTAACCATAGATCACGATACACTGGATGATCTGACGGTTGAAAACTTACAAAAAGCCGATGTGGTTATTGAATTTACTATGCCTGCATCGGTATTGGGTAACATTAAGCATTGCTTTAACGCAGGCGTACCCATTGTAGTGGGCACAACTGGCTGGTACGATCAGATACCCCAGGTAAAGCAGCTTTGCGAAGAGAGCAATAATACTTTGCTTTACGGCTCCAACTTTAGCGTTGGCGTAAATATATTTTTCCATGTTAACCGCCTGCTGGCCAAAGTGATGAATAACTATCCGTACTATGATGTGCAGGTAGAAGAAATTCACCATACTCAAAAGCTCGATTCTCCCAGCGGCACCGCTATCACCATTGCCGAAGGTATCCTGGATAACCTGGAAACTAAATCTGAATGGGTTAATGTTTTAACTACGGATGATAAAAGTGATGGCGATGCGGTTTCCAATAATCAATTGCTGATCGAATCTTTACGTATCGACAGCGTTCCGGGTACGCATACCGTGATTTATGATTCGGAAGTAGATACCATCGAATTTAAACATACCGCCCACAATCGCAATGGTTTTGCCCTGGGCGCAGTATTGGCAGCCGAATGGGTGCACAATAAAAAAGGCTTCTATTCGGTTGATGCTATGTTTGATTTTAAATAGCACTGCTATTTTTAAATGGATATAGCCACTTACACCGCTTTTTGTTTAACCGCCGGGCCATTAATCATTTTAATGGTTATCGGTTTATGGAAGTTATTTGAAAAAGCCGGTCGCCCGGGCTGGGAATCCCTCATTCCGGTTTACAATGTCTATATCATACTCAAAATCAGCGGCAGGCCCTGGTGGCTATTGCTGCTGTTGCTGATACCTGGTATCAACATTATTATTGGTGTAGGGGTAGCGGTTGATTTTATTAAATCATACGGCAAATTTAAAATAAGTCAAAACGCAGCCATTATCCTGGTGCCCTTTATTTGTTTACTTAAATGGGGTTTTGATAAAAATACACGCTATCTGGGGCCATCTGCAACTATCAGTTTTCATGAAAAGCACCGGAAGGATTTGCAGAAATCAACCACCCGCGAATGGGCCGAGGCGGTGATTTTTGCGGTAGTTGCCGCTACACTTATTCGTTCGCTTTTTATTGAAGCCTACACCATACCCACACCATCCATGGAAAGCTCACTGCTCGTAGGCGATTTTTTGTTTGTGAGCAAAATAAATTATGGCGCGCGCCTGCCCATAACACCGGTAGCTTTTCCCTTTGCACACCATACCATGCCAATTATTGGAGGTAAGGCCTATTGGAATGGTATTAAACTGCCGTATTTCAGGCTGCCCGGTTTGGGCGATATAAAAAAGGGCGATGTAGTGGTATTTAACTTTCCGATGGATGCCGATTCGCCCTTTTACCGCCCGGTTGATAAACGCGAAAACTATATCAAACGCTGCCAGGGAACTCCCGGCGATACCCTGAGTTTGCTTAATGCAAAAGTGTATGTAAATGATAAAGCGGCCATTACGCCACCACATGGTGAAATGGAATATATGGTACGTAACGATGGCAGCAGTTTTAACCGGCAACTGGCTCGTGACTTGCACCTGTCAGATATTCAGCAGTTTACCAGTCAGGATTTTATGATGAACATGACCGCGCAGTCGGCCGCTTTGTTGAAACAGCAGGCTGACATCAAATCGGTTAGGCCAAACATCCGGTTTAATGGAGTTTATGATCCGGAGATATTTCCGCATAATCCAAAATTCCGGTGGAATGTAGATAATCTGGGTCCCATTATTATCCCCAAAAAAGGCTGGACGGTAAAACTCGACAGCCTAACTCTCCCCATCTATCGTCGTGCTATTGAAGTTTATGAACAAAACAAGCTGCAGGTAAACGGTAATCATATCAGCATCAACGGTAAGCCGGCCGACAGTTATACCTTTAAGCTCAATTATTACTGGATGATGGGTGATAACCGGCATAATTCCGAAGATTCACGCTTTTGGGGCTTTGTACCCGAAGATCATATTGTTGGCAAGGCCTTGTTTGTGTGGATGAGTTGGGATGCCGAAACCCATAAGATCAGATGGAGCAGGGTAATGAGGATGATAAAATAGATGTGAGAATGTGCATATCTGCACATCAATTTTTAGTAACATATAGCTTACAAAACAGTCATAGGTAATAAAAAAATAAATACATACTTTTAAAAAGTCTGCGCATTTGAAATTTGCACATCAATTCATTTATGAACTGGAAATTCTGGAAAAAAGATAAAAGCAAACCTAAAAAGAAAAAGAGTGCCTTGCGTGAATGGGGCGATGCTATTATTTTCGCGGTAATTGCGGCTACGCTGATACGTACCCTCTTTATTGAGGCCTACGTTATCCCCAGCGGATCGATGGAAAGCTCCCTGCTCATTGGCGATTATTTATTTGTAAGTAAGGTTAATTACGGCGCCCGCATGCCTATAACACCGGTGGCTATACCTTTTATGCATCACACCATACCGTATACAACCAATGCAAAAGCCTACTGGGATGGTATACAGTTACCCTATTATCGTTTACCGGGTTTCAGCGATATTAAAAAAGGCGACATTGTGGTGTTTAACGCCCCCATAGAAGCCGATTCGCCGTATTACCGCCCGGTTGATAAACGCGAAAATATCATTAAACGTTGCCAGGGTACTCCCGGCGACACCCTGTGCCTGGTAAATGCACAGGTATATATCAACGGCAGGCCCGAAACTACCCCAGGCAAAGGCGAAATGGCCTACATAGTAAAAACCGATGGCAGCCAGATAAACCCGCAATTGATCAACGAACTCCATTTAACCGACATTGGTATTATTGATAGCACTACATTTAAAACCAATACGACGGTTGAATCGGCCAAAACATTAAGGGGCTATTCCAATATCAAATCGGTTACGGCTGATATTGCGCCTAAAGGCATTGCCGATGATTTGAACCCTGTTTATCCGGCTAAATATCCACGTTATAAAAACACATCAAATTTTCCGCATTATACCTGGAATGTTGATAATTTCGGCCCCATCATCATCCCTAAAAAAGGCTGGACGGTGAAGCTGGATAGTTTAACCTTTCCAGTTTATGGCAGGGCTATTGAAATTTATGAGCATAATAAAGTAAAAGTAGTTGGCCATGATATTTATATAAACGATAAAAAAGCCGATACTTACACTTTTAAACTCAACTACTACTGGATGATGGGGGATAATCGCCATAACTCCGAAGATTCACGTTATTGGGGCTTTTTACCCGAAGACCACGTAGTAGGCAAAGCTTTATTTACCTGGATGAGTGTGGATAGTACCGCCTCATTTGTAAATAAGATTCGCTGGAACAGGTTGTTTAGAGGGATACATTAATATTGAAACAGTTAATAATTGAAGAATATAAGTAATGTCATCTTGAACGAGGTATGAGGATAGATGATATGAGTTTGAATGAATAGTTTTTTAATACCAACACATAAAACAATAATTAGAATTTAAATACAAAAAAGTGAACATTATACTTGCTATTATACTACTGGTTATACTGCCTTACGTAGGGTTATGGAAATTGTTTGAAAAAGCTGGCAGACCAGGCTGGGAGGGCGTTGTGCCTTTATATAATATTTACGGCATGATCAAACTGAGCGGCAGGCCCGCCTGGTGGTTTGTGCTGGTACTGATACCGGGATTGAACCTGCTGGTGCTGATTGGCATCACCGTTGATTTTATAAAATCATTTGGTAAATTCAGCCTGCTCGATCATATTTTGGGCGTTGCTTTACCGTTTATATTTTTACCCAAATGGGGTTTTGATAAGGATACCAAATACCTGGGGCAATCTGCCAGTCCGGAGTTTAGGGAAAAATATAAAATAGCCCTGAAAAAGACCGCTGCCCGCGAATGGGCGGATGCCGTTATTTTCGCGGTAATAGCCGCTACGCTGATCCGTACGTTGTTTATTGAGGCTTATGTGATCCCGAGTGCTTCTATGGAAAGCTCGCTGTTAATTGGCGATTACCTGTTTGTAAGTAAAGTGAACTACGGAGCGCGCCTGCCTATGACGCCGGTGGCCTTCCCGTTTGCGCATCATACCATGCCGCTTATCAATACCAAGGCTTACTGGGACGGTATCGAACTGCCGTATTACCGTTTACCCGGCTTGAGCGACGTGAAAAAAGGCGACGTAGTAGTATTTAACTATCCCATGGATGCCGACTCACCATTATATCGCCCGGTTGATAAACGCGAAAACTATATTAAACGCTGTCAGGGTACACCCGGTGATACGCTGAGTGTAGTGAATGCGCAAGTGGTTATTAATGGCAAACCGGCCATTACACCTCCCCATGGCGAAATGAATTACCTGGTAAAATCAGATGGTAGCGAAATTAATCCGCAGTTGGTTAATGAGCTTCACCTGGAAGATATTGCACCGGGGATCAACAATACTTTTACTACCAATACCACCGTAGCATCAGCTAATGCATTAAGGGGTTATTCTAACATTAAATCAGTTACACCTAATATATCTCCTGCCGGAGTTCCGGATCAGTTAAATGGTGATGTTTACCCGGTAAAATTCCCGAATTATAAGATTACACCCAACTTCCCGAATTTTAAATGGAACGTAGATAATTACGGCCCCATCATTGTGCCTAAAAAAGGCTGGACAGTAAAACTGGATAGCTTAACCTTTCCGGTTTATGGCCGCGCTATTGAAATTTATGAGGGTAACAAGGTGCAGGTTGTTGGTAAGGATATCCTGATCAACGGAAAAAAAGCCGATACCTACACTTTTAAACTGAACTATTACTTTATGATGGGTGATAACCGCCACAATTCCGAGGATTCACGTTTCTGGGGATTTGTACCCGAAGACCATATCGTGGGTAAGGCGCTGTTCATCTGGATGAGTATCGATGATAATGCCAGCTTCCTGAGCAAGATCAGGTGGAGCAGGTTGTTTAACATTATTCATTAAGCCCCCTTGCCCCCTAAAGGGGGAATAAAAGATTTGCATAGCCTGCCTGGTTTACCGGGCGGGTTTTTTTGTTTCTATTATTAAACGAGCGTCATTGCGAGGTGCGAAGACTCACCCCGTCTGCGCTGCGCTGGACGACCCTCTCTTCGGCTTCGCTGGAAAGAGGGTGTGAAAAAAACATTTGTCATGCTGAACGGAGTGATGCATCCGTTATGCGACTCAGTAGGGAAATAAAAAGAAAGTTGGGATACGTGCGATTCCCTCCCAACGGGAGGGGCAGGGAGGGGTTTGTACAGTGGATAGGCCTGCGCTGTTTATGAGTTCGCTATACCGAAATTAACACTGTGTGTTTCGTGGTTGCCTCCGGTTTATATTCAGCTGAAAGCAGAAGCCATGGACTATAAACCCTGCAATGGTTCCACACCAAAACGTTCGGCCAAAATATGAAGGTCGGTCACCACGGCATCAACCAGGGGTATGCCATGGGTGCCTCTGTGATGTTCGGCCTCCAGTTCGGGCTCACCGGGGATGATGACCTTCTGGGTAGGGTCGACAGTAGCAGAAGTCTTGAACCGGGCAATCCAGTTATCCAGGTGGCTTTTGAACTCATCCACCGGACGAAAACCATCCACCCGCATAGCACCCACAAAATGACCGATACCTTGCCCAACCGGGTTGGCCGGCGGATCCAGAAAAGCCACAAAAGGAGGTACCCAGGGCCCGTAATTGGCACCAGATAGTACCGCCGACAAAATATCCACTGTAGCGCTCAGCCCGAAGCCTTTATGACTGCCATGGTCGCGGTCGCCGCCCAGGGGTAGCAGCGCACCGCCGGTTTTAAGGGCATGCGGATCAGTAGTGTAATGACCATGCTGATCCTGTATCCAACCCTCGGGTACCTGTTTACCCAGGCGCTGGGCAATTTCCAGCTTCCCGTTGGCTGCCGCCGAAGTGGCCAGATCCACCACCACAGGCGGATAATGTCCTGCCGGAAAAGCATAACACATAGGGTTGGTACCTAGCAGGCGCTCGCTCGAAAAGGTTGGCGCCACCAGCGGACTGGCATTGGTCATGGCAAAGCCGATCATGTCTTTTTCCACAGCCATCAATGCGTGGTAGCCCGCAATACCAAAATGGTTAGAGTTGCGCACCGATACCCAGCCCGAGCCATATAATTCAGCTTTTTTGATGGCTATCCGCATGGCAAAGGGCGCTACTATGAGTCCCAGGCCCGCATCGCCGTCAACGGTGGCCGTGGTGGGTGTTTCGTGTATTATCCTAATGTTGGGTGTAGCATTGATGCGGTTTTTCTCCCACAGGCGTACATAGCCGCTCAGGCGGGCCACGCCATGCGAGTCTATCCCCCGCAGATCGGAACGCAACAAAACATCAGCGGCAAGTGTAGCATGCTCAGCACTGCAGCCGATAGCTTTGAAAATATTTTCGGTAAAGGTGCGGAGGGTAGATGGGCTTACGAGCATAATGGATGAATTGAATAGTAAAAATCACTTCATTGCGAGGTACGAAGCACCTAAAAAGCTTGTCATTCTGAGCGTAGCGAAGAATCTATTCGACGATTAGATCCTTCGTTCCTCAGGATGACAAGTTGGAGATACTTGCTTCGTACCTCGCAATGACGGATGGTTCTTGAACGTGATAAATATATCAATTATCTAACTGCTTTAGCAACTCCAATCCCTGCGGCCATTCACCAAAGCCCGATGCTAAGTTGATATGACCGGCGTCGCCTATTTCCACCAACTCGCTACCCCAGCTATTGGCAAATAAACGGGCGCGTTCGCTGGTTACATAATAGTCGTTGCTGCTGGCTACAGTGATACTCCTGAACGGTAGTTTGATCAATGGTACAGGCGTAAAACCGGTAGTGCCCGGGGGATAAGTATCGGCTTCGGTATCGCTTGGGGCAACCAATAGAGCTCCTTTAATATTTACATTATATTGCTGTGCCCAGTAAGCTATGGTGGTGCAGGCCAGGCTATGACCAATAAGAATTACATTTTGAGGGTCATGTTGCTGTACATAGTTGTTGAGGGTAGTTATCCAGTCACTGCAAACCGGGGTATCCCAGTCCTGCTGTTCGATACGGCCAAAATTAAACTGCTTTTCCCAAAGCGATTGCCAGTGCGCCGGACCGGAGTTTCCCAATCCCGGCTGGATAAGAATAGTTGAGTTAAAAGTCATTGTGTAATGTATGCATTTGATAATTGTGAAAAATAATATCGAACACAGGATGTTGAATGATGAATTTCGAAATACTTCGATGTTTAGTACTCGAAATTCGATATTCTCGATTTAACCGAGGGCTGGGGCTTCAGCTATTTCTTTGATCACCAGGTTGCGTTTTTCTAAAAGCCGGTACATATAGTTTTGCAGAAAAATAAGGTCGAACACAGTACCATACGGTGACTCGTACCGAAAGATGTCCTTCATGAGTGTTTCCTCTTTTATCGCAAAAAAGTAATGCTCATGCCTGAAATTTTTGAAAGCTCCCTGAATCATTTCATCGGTAAAAAAGTTTGGGTACTGGAGCTCGGTGATTTTGGAGGTGAGCGTTTGCCAAATGCCAAAATGTTTGGCCCGCCAGGTAACCCATTCGCCCAGTTCAATCAAACCGTTGGTACGGCCGGCGATGGCGGTTTCGCCGGTATGCCGGGTTGAAGCCACATGTACATCGATGTTCCGGGCCAGATCGAAACATTTTTCGATTGGGGCATTGATATGGGTGGCTAATTCAATTACAGGCATACTTTTGATGATTACACCGATTCTATAAAATGATTACACCGATTTTAATAGATGATTTCACTGATAAATCTAGGTAGTCCTAATCAGTGAAATCATCCCAAAATCGGTGTAATCATTATAAATTAGAACTCAGCATTTTTCGGGAACCTTGGGAAAGGGATCACATCGCGGATGTTACCCATGCCGGTTACAAACAGCACCAGGCGTTCAAAGCCTAGTCCGAAACCAGCGTGTGGGCAGGAGCCAAAACGACGTGTATCCAGGTACCACCAAAGTTCATCTTTGGGGATGCCCATTTCGTCCATGCGTTGTTCCAGTTTATCCAAACGCTCTTCACGCGCCGATCCGCCTATGATTTCGCCAATGCCCGGGAACAGGATATCCATAGCGCCAACGGTTTTGCCGTCGTCGTTCTGACGCATGTAAAATGCCTTGATCTCTTTTGGATAATCGGTCAGGATCACTGGTTTTTTGAAATGCTTTTCAACCAGGTAACGCTCGTGCTCGCTTTGCAGGTCGGTTCCCCAGCCTTCGATCGGGTATTGGAACTTTTTCTTTTTGTTCGGGGTCGATTCCTTCAAAATTTCGATAGCCTCCGTATAAGTAAGGCGTTCAAAATCATGAGTTAAACAAAATTGCAGTTTTTCGAGCAGGGTCATTTCTGAACGCTCGTTCTGTGGTTTTTGTTTTTCTTCCTCGGCCAGGCGCTGGGTTAAAAACTCGATATCATCGGCATTTTTATCCAGGGCGTATTGGATCACATATTTCAGCATATCCTCGGCCAGATCCATATTATCAGCCAGGCTGTTAAAGGCAACTTCAGGCTCTATCATCCAAAACTCGGCCAGGTGACGGGTGGTGTTGGAGTTTTCGGCACGGAAAGTTGGGCCAAAAGTATATACATCGCTCAGGGCCATAGCGCCAAGCTCACCTTCCAGTTGTCCGGATACGGTGAGGTTGGTAGGGCGGCCAAAAAAGTCCTGTTTAAAATCGATCTCGCCGGTATCGGTTTTCGGGATGTTATCCAGATCGAAGTTGGTTACGTGGAAAGTTTCACCTGCACCTTCCGCGTCAGATGCGGTGATCACCGGGGTATGCAGGTAAACAAAACCACGTTCCTGGAAAAACTGGTGTACCGCAAAAGCCAGACTGTTACGTAACCGGAATATCGCCCCAAAAGTACTAGTACGGAAACGCAGGTGGGCGTTTTCCCGCAAAAATTCCAGGCTATGTTTTTTAGGCTGGATAGGGTATTTTTCGGGATCGCTGTCGCCTAGTATCTCGATATCAGTAGCTATAACTTCAATTGTTTGACCTTTGCCTTGCGAAGCAATTAACTTACCGGTAACGCTTAATGCAGCACCCACGGTAATGCGTTTTAACAATGCAGGATCAGTATTTTCGAAATCAACTACAACTTGGATGTTATTATTGGTTGAGCCATCATTTAAAGCAATGAAACGATTGGAACGGAATGCACGCACCCATCCTTTTACAGTTACATCAATGTCGGTTTGCTGACTTTGCAGCAATGCTTTAATCTTTACTCGCTGACTCATATAAATATATTTTTTAGAGTCGCAAAAATACAATTAATTATGTAACCAGATAGTGCACTTGAATGCTATTTTGATGACTGGGTAGCCTTATAAATACCATCTTTAAAACTGAGGGCAGCCGGGTAAGCAGGGGATAGCGTATTGCCATAAGTTTGTTTAAAATACAATGAAAAGTTACCCTGGAAATTTTTTTCATCGGCTGATGTTGTTACGGTGAAAGTATTATCCTTTGATTTATCCAAAACAAAAGTGCTAACAACCGCGTCCTGACCAACTGTGGTAAAGTAAGTTGCATCAACCAGGGTGTAGTTGCCTGCGCTGTTTCGTTTCAGGGTAAACGCTATATTTTCTTCACCAATGTGCCCACGTAAAATAAGCGTATCGGTAACGCCGGGTTTTATAACATCTATTTGTGAGGGTGCACGCCAGCTGGCCCCATCCTTTGTTGCCGATATCTGGTTGGCTACAACAGGCAATACGCAGCAATTGCGGTGTTTTTGGCACGATGTAGTTGCTAAGGCTAAGAATAACAATAGTATAAATGCGGGTGTTTTCATAATGCAGGTTTGGTTTTTTTAATATTACGACTAATTAAATGCTTTTGCTACAGCACCAACTTTAATATTTTATTGCAGCCTATTTCCTTAAATTTGTCCCTCATCTATTACCCCTATGAATCCCAAAGTAAGTCTTGCTATCGGTATTTTATGTATAGCCTTTTCGCCCATATTTGTAAAGCTTTGCGGGGCTCCTCCAATTACGGCAGCTTTTTACCGGGTGTTTTTGGCCTGGCTGGTATTGGCTCCCTGGTGTTTCTGGAAGGTAAACCTTAAAATTGAAACTAAAGATCTGTTAACTGCTTTTCTTGGCGGACTTATCTTTGCTTCAGACATTGCTGTGTGGAATATTTCATTGGGGCATATTAGCGCCACTGTATCAACCTTGCTGGCTAACCTGGCCCCCGTTTGGGTGGGGCTCATCAGTTTTTTTATCCTTCGCAAAAAATCGGGAATGCTGTTTTGGGCGGGTACAGGTATAGCCATAGTAGGGATGGTCATTTTAGTGGGTTATCAAAATATACTGAATCTACAGTTTAATATTGGTATCGTACTGGCGCTACTGGCCTGTATGTTTTATTCCGTTTATATTGTAATAACCAATAATATTTTACAGCGGATAGGCACGCTGTCGTTCATGTTTTATAATATGCTGGCGGCGAGTATTTTTCTGCTGATCATCAGTTGCTGGCAAGGCAATAACCTGGTTAATTTCCCCTTAAATAGCTGGCTTTGTTTTTTGGGAATGAGCCTGCTTTGCCAGTTAACCGGCTGGATAACGATAAACTATTCGCTGCGATTTTTAGAAAGTACAAAAGTAGCCATAGCGCTTTTAGGACAAACGGTAATTGCAGGGATTATAGCCGTGATTTTACTGCATGAAAATTTGCAACTGAAAGAAATTGTGGGCAGCGTGATTGTACTTGCCGGTATAGCCGTTACTTTTTTAAAGCCGCGTTTGGTTAGTATCAAGTAGCTAGTATCAAGTATCAAGACAGCTTTACAATTGAAAATAAATTTTTAAAATCTTGATACTTGATACTAGCTACTTGATACTAAAACCTCGATGACCTACCTTTGCATTTTAGCTCATGATCATAAAATCCACTATCGACCGTATTATGGAAGCCACCGACATTGTAGAGGTGATAGGGGAGTTTGTGCAGTTAAAAAAGCGTGGTGCCAACTATGTGGGCTTATCGCCATTTGCTAATGAGCGTACCCCATCGTTCACGGTATCACCAGCGAAAGGCATTTTCAAAGATTTCTCGACAGGTAAAGGTGGTTCGGCGGTTACTTTTTTAATGGAGCTGGAGAAATTCAGCTATCCAGAAGCTTTAAAATGGCTGGCCAAAAAGTACGGCATCGAGGTTGAAGAAACCATTGATCACCCCGAAAACAAAGAGGAAGACCAGCGCCGCGAAAGCCTCATGATCGTAACGGCCTTTGCCGCCAAATTTTTTCATGAAAGTTTACTGGATACCGAAGAAGGTAAAAATATTGGTCTGAGTTATTTTAAGGAGCGGGGCTTCAGTACCGAAACCATTAAAAAATTCGAACTCGGTTATTCGCCCGATCAATGGGAAGCTTTTACGGGAACGGCTATCAATCAAGGCTATCAGCAGCAGTTTTTGGAAGAAAGCGGACTGTCGGTTAAGCGAGATAACGGCACACTGTACGACAGGTACCGTGGCCGGGTAATGTTCCCGATACATAGCTTTACCGGTCGTGTAATAGCCTTTGGTGGGCGTACACTGAAGAAAGATAAGAATGTACCCAAGTATGTGAACTCGCCCGAGAGCGAGATCTACCATAAATCAAACGTACTTTACGGGTTATACTTTGCCAAAAAAGCTATCCGCGATGAGGATAACTGTTACCTGGTTGAAGGTTATGCCGACGTGCTGTCTGTTCACCAGGCCGGTATCGAAAACGTGGTGGCATCGTCTGGTACCTCACTAACTACGGAGCAGATCAGGCTGATAAGCCGTTTTACGCAGAATATCACCATTTTGTATGATGGCGATGCGGCTGGTATCAAAGCGTCCCTGCGCGGGCTGGATATGATATTGGAAGCTGGGCTTAACGTAAAAGTAGTTTCGTTCCCGGATGGGCATGATCCCGACTCTTATGTGCGCCTGGTAGGTACCAACGCCTTCAAAAAACATATTGAGGAAAATAAAAAGGACTTTATCCTGTATAAAGCCAACCTGCTTTTAAAAGATGCCGGTAACGATCCTATAAAAAAAGCCGAGATCATCCGCGAAATTGTAGAAAGCATCGCCAAGATACCCGACTCCATCAAGGCCTCGGTTTTTATCAAGGAATGCAGCTATCTTTTACAGATAGATGAACGCTCGCTACTGTCCGAACTGAATAAAATGCGGCAGGCCAAAGCCAAAAAGGATGGTCAGCAGCAACAAAATACCAGGTACTCTCCGCAACAACCTCCAGACGAACCTAACTTTTTTGACGAGCCTGAAATTCAGGAAGTTAAAGATGAGAGCGCACAGGAAAAGGAAATCATCAGGCTATTGCTCCTGTATGGCAACAGAATGATTGACTGGGATGGCATCGCCAATACCTATATCGGCCCCTTTATGATAGCCGAACTGGGCGATGTTACCTTTGAACACCCGGTTTGTAAAATGTTTACAGATCTGTATCGGCAGGAAGTGGAGAATGGCGTACTGCCCGATGATGCCTATTTTATTCATCACCAGGATAAAGGTATTGTTGACCTCACGGTTAACATGCTGGCTTCCAAGTATACGCTGAGCGAAAATTGGTACGAGATGCACAGGATCATGATACACGATGAGCAGGATAACATGAAGGCTGCCATTTTAGGTGCCATTTTTCATCTCAAGAAGCACAAAGTGGGTAAAATGCTCGAGGCCCTGCGCAATGAACTGCAAAAGGCCGAAACCGAGGCCGACCAGGAAATATTGCTGAACCAGTATATCCGCATGAAAAAGGTCGAAAAAATGATCTCCGATTTTTTAGGCTCGGTAATTATCAAATAATGGCCAAACACCTCGACCTTGGCCGCGCCGGCGAAGCTTTAGCCAAAACCCATCTGGAAAATGCCGGCTACGAAATAATGGATGAGAACTGGACCCACGGAAAAGCCGAGATAGATCTGATTGCATATAAAGACAAGGTTATTATATTTACCGAAGTAAAAACCCGCACCGGAAACGGTTTTGGTGAACCCGAGGATTTTGTGGATGCCCGTAAACAAAAGTTACTGGCTGATGCCGCAGATGAATATATTTACCTCATGAACCACCAGGGCGAAGTGCGGTTTGATATCATCGCTATTTTGTTCGATAGGGATAAAAATTATATACTAAACCATATTGAAGATGCGTTTTGGCCTTCGGCCACTTAATTTGCTTATGAATAATAAAATAAAAATATTTTTTACTGCCTGTGCCTTATTGGCCTTTGGCTGTAGCTGCAATAATAAATCAAAAGAGAGTGAGGCCGACTATACCGTTAGTCCGGAGGCTGGTACTTCCTACAAATCAGGCGATGAGGTAAGGATCAAAGTGGGTCTGCCTGCCGATGTAAAACCAGATTCTATAGTATACATGCTGGACGCGCTGAAATTGGGCGTTGGTAAAGATTCAACAGGTATCAGTCTTAAAACAGACACTATTCCTTTAGGCATTAAGGTAATCACAGCCAAAGTTTACGCGGCAGGAAAGAGTCATGATGCTACCACTAATATTATTTTAACAGCTGCCAAAGCACCAGAATTGCTGACTTATAAAGTTGAAAAGGTGTTTCCGCATGATACTAGCTGCTATACAGAAGGGCTACTTTACCAGGATGGAGCTCTTTATGAAAGCGGTGGTGGTTATCTTGACCCGCCACCAGGGCAATCAAAGGATGTGCAATCAAGACTAAGAAAAGTTGATCTGGCTACCGGTAAATCGATCAAACAGATTATGCTCGATCCAAAAGTTTTTGGTGAAGGGATCTCTATTGTGGGTAACAAGATCATCCAACTCACCTACCTGGAAAAAATAGGCTATGTTTATGATAAAGACAGCTTTAAATTACTAAGCACTTTTACCAATAATGTAGGAGTTGAGGGATGGGGCATGTGTTTCGACGGAAAAAAACTATATATGGATGATAAAACCAATCGTATCTTTTTCCTTGATAAGGATACTTACAAGCAAATTGGTTTTATTGATGTGTACGACGATAAAGGCCAGGTAGAAGAGGTGAACGAATTGGAATATATTGATGGCAAGATATACGCCAATGTATATCATACCAATTACATATTGGTAATTGATCCTAAAACCGGTGCTGTACTGCAAAAAATCGACCTGACCAATTTATACCCGGAAGCCACCCGAAACCCTAATGCCGATGTGCTGAATGGTATAGCATGGGATGCAAAAGGCAAGCGCCTGTTTGTAACCGGTAAAAAATGGCCGCATTTGTACCAGATAAAGGTTGTTAAACAATAGCCCTCTAAAAGAAAAGCTTTTGATTAGCATATTTTAAAAAGAAAAGAGCCTGTAATTGCAGGCTCTTTTGGTTATTTATTTGCTTGCCATCCATATTTAATCATAAATTCATCAACCTCTTCTTGAAACGATTTTTTTAAATGATGATTTTCTTGATTCTTTATATAGTTGATAACAATGTCTACTTGTGATTCACTTACTGAAACGGCAAAATAATCATCCTGCCAGCTAAATTTTTCAGAAACAAGATTGTTTTTGTTGATCCAAAATGATGATTCGCCTTTTATCAGCTGACTTATCTTTGCAATATTTTGATCTTTTCCTAAAGAGATAAGGCAATGTAAATGGTCTGCATAGCCATTAATTGCTTGTAGAAAAATTTCTTTCTCTAAACAGTTTTCGGCAATGTGTTTAAATAGATCATATCTGAATTCTTTTTTAAGCCATGGTTCACGATTTTTTGTGGCAAAAACTAAGTGAATCCAGATTTTTACGAATGACATGATATGAGTTCGGCTAAAGCCACTTTTGTGTTTGAATAGTCCGTCCCATAAATGGGACGGCAATGAATTTCCTTATGTAAATTAATGATTTTTAATTTATGCAGATTTATTGGATGGGAAAATAAATTTCAAATCAAATTCATAGTCATTGGCTGCGGCTACGAAATTATAATAAAAAGCCAGCACTATCCTAAATTAATAAGCTTTTAAACAAGTGCAAATCAGATTTATTGCCGTTGGCTTCAGCCGTAGTGTTATAATAAAAAGCCAACACTACCCTAAATTAATAAGCTTTTAAACAAGTGTAAGTCAAATTCATTGCCGTTGGCTTCAGCCGTAGCGTTATAATAAAAAGCCAGCGCTATCCTAAATTAATAAGCTTTTAAACAAGTGCAAATCAAATTCATTGCCGTTGGCTTCAGCCAACGGATATCAAGAATACAAGTTTGGCTTTAGCCTAATATAATCGATAGATGTAAAAATATCAAAAGAGCCCACAATTGTGGGCTCTTTTATTTTAAAATGAATATGCTAATCAAAAGCTCCCCCTTCAGGGGGCCGGGGGGCTCTACCTCCAGGCTTTATATTGATTGATCAAACCGTTGGTTGATGAATCATGGCTGCTGATCTCGCTGTTATCTTTCAGTTCGGGAAGGATCTTGCCGGCCAGCTGTTTGCCCAGTTCAACACCCCATTGGTCAAAGCTGTAAATGTTCCAGATAATGCCCTGTACAAATATTTTGTGCTCGTACATCGCTATCAACGAACCCAGGCTATGCGGGGTGATTTTTTTAAGCAGGAACGAGTTGGTTGGGCGGTTACCTTCAAATACTTTAAAAGGCGCTATTTCCGCTATTTCTGCTTCCGTTTTACCGGCTGCTTTTAACTCGTCAATTACTACTTCCTCTGTCTTGCCGTTCATTAAAGCTTCGGTTTGCGCAAAGAAGTTTGACAACAACATGTTATGATGCTCGCCAAGCGGATTGTGTGATTGTGCGGGCGCTATAAAGTCGGCAGGAATCAGTTTGGTGCCCTGGTGTATCAGCTGGTAAAAAGCGTGCTGGCCGTTGGTGCCTGGCTCGCCCCAGATGATAGGGCCGGTTGAGTAATCAACCTCTTTACCGTTACGATCCACATGTTTACCATTGCTTTCCATATCGCCCTGTTGAAAATAGGCGGCGAAACGGTGCATGTACTGATCATATGGCAATATCACGTTGGTTTCAGACTCGAAGAAGTTATTGTACCAGATACCCACTAACGCCTGTATCACCGGGATGTTTTGTTCAAACTCGGTAGTACGGAAATGTTCGTCGGTAGCGTGGGCGCCTTCCAGCAATTTTACAAAATTATCAAAACCAATGCTTAAAGAGATAGAAAGACCAATAGCGCTCCATAATGAGTAGCGACCGCCAACCCAATCCCAAAACTCAAACATATTTTTGGTGTCGATGCCGAACTTGCTAACAGCGGCAGCATTGGTTGACAGGGCGGCGAAATGTTTGGCTACATCAGCCTCTTTAGCTCCGGCAGCCAGGAACCAGTCGCGTGCGCTATGGGCATTCGCCATAGTTTCCTGCGTGGTGAATGTTTTAGATGCTATAAGGAATAAAGTAGTCTCCGGATCAACCACTTTTAATGTCTCGGCGATGTGTGTGCCGTCAACGTTAGACACAAAGTGCAGGGTCAGGTGGTTTTTGTAAGCTTTTAACGCTTCGGTAACCATTACCGGGCCCAGGTCAGATCCACCTATACCAATGTTCACCACATCGGTGATCGGTTTGCCGGTATAACCTTTCCAGTCGCCGGATATAATGGCGTGGCTGAAATCTTTCATATGATCAAGCACTTTATTTACATCGGGCATCACATCTTTGCCATCAACATAAATAGGTTTGTTGCTGCGGTTACGCAGAGCGGTGTGCAGTACAGGGCGGTCTTCGGTAACGTTGATCCTTTCGCCAGAAAACATGGCCTCAATTGCCTTATTTAGTGAACATTCCTTGGCCAACTGTATCAATAAAGCGATAGTTTGCTCGTCGATCCGGTTTTTGGAATAATCAAACAAAATGTCTTCAAACTGGATATGGAATTTCTTAAATCGCTCTTTATCAGTATCAAACAGCTCTTTCAGGCTTTTCGATACGATGTCGATGTAATGGTCTGTTAAATATTTATAACTCTGGGTGGTGGTAAAATCGATGTTTGGCAGCATAATTGAAGTGTTTTTTAACAAAAGTAACAAGTTAATTGTTAGGTGGATATTAAATATAAAACTAACAATTCTTAGTGTTGTTTTAACACTGTTTACATAGTGTTTGTTTTACACCTAAAAATTACGAAAATTTTAAAAATATTTGACAATTGTTTGGATATTTCAAATAGTTATTTGATATATTTGTCTTGTTGATAATCAAATGGTTGATTTATCATCAATTTGTAAATTTAAAAGTAAAAATAAAAAAGGTCATGTTTGAAAAACTTTTTTTGCTTGTAAAAAATAACGCCGGGACGGCTGTTGTTAACAACCCAGTAATACCTGCAAAGCATCGCGAAGCAGTGATGATTGAAGCATCAAGTTCCATCATTGAGGTTTTAAAAGGCCAGATGGAAAATGGTAAGTTGAAAGAGCTTATTAAGTATTTTCAGTCGTCGGGTATTTACAATCATTCTTTAGTATCAAGCATTGTAAACCGCTTTGCCAACCGTTTAAATACTTTTTATCATATCGATCCGGTACAATCACTGGCAACAGCCAACGCGCTGATACCGCAGGTAATGCAGGAATTGGTAAAAGCCTCAAAAAGCGAACAGATCAAAGAATTTGGTTTAACCAACATGCTGACCAAATTAAATGGTAACAAAGCCGACCTGAGCCTATTGGTTAATAAACTGATGGTAGCTTAATGAAAAAATATAATCCCTGATAAGGCCCGCGATTTCGCGGGCCTTTTTTGTTGGGGCAAACGCCTGGGAATTTACTTTAACCGATGCCTGTTGTAAGTTATGCAATGGTAACATGGACAAAATTATGGTTTACACTTTTTAGAGTTGAACTTATTTAATACATTGATTATAAGTTATTTATATGAATGTAAGCCTTGGAAAGTGTAAGCCATGTAAACCCACTTTTTGACAAAATGATGCTCCTGTAGAGCGTAATAGTCTAAGATTAGAAGGGTTTTAAAACTATGGCATTCGCATAATCGACTCACCCGGTCTACGCTTTGCTGGACCACCCTCTCTCAGGCTTCGCCGCAAAGAGGGCATTTTATCTTGTTTTTTGTCATCCTGAGGAACGAAGGATCTATTCTACAATTGAAAAGTTCAATAATAGATGCTTCACTCCGTTCAGCATGACAAATCTTTTTTACCTCCTTGCGCAGTGTAGGGGTAACGGGCGCAGCGATGTCGGGGTGAGTCTGCTTTTTTTATTTATGCCGATGAGCAAATTATCTATATTTGCCGCATGACTAAAGAACAGATTCAGGATTTAAGGGATAGATTAGTTTCCCTGAGGAGGCATCTTTGACATCGACAAGAAGCTTGACCAATTAAAAATAGAACAGGAAATAACTGTTGGTCCCCATTTTTGGGATCATCCCAAAGAAGCCGAAAAAGTACTGGCGTCCATCAAAACCAAAAAAGTATGGACGGATGAGTTTCAGAAAGTATCGGCGGTAATTGATGATACCGGCGTGCTTTTTGAATTTTACCAGGGAGGCGATGCTACAGAAGCAGAAATGCAGGAGCAGTATAACACCGCCATTAAAGTTGTAGAAGAGCTGGAGTTCAAAAACATGCTTTCGGCCGAAGAAGACCAGTTTAATGCCGTATTACAAATTACGGCAGGTGCTGGCGGTACCGAAAGCTGCGACTGGGCAGGCATGCTCATGCGTATGTACATTATGTGGGGCGAAAAAAACGGCTACAAAGTTACCGAGCAGGATTACCAGCCGGGTGATGTGGCCGGTGTTAAAACCGTTACCCTGCAATTGGAAGGTGATTTTGCCTATGGCTATTTAAAGGGTGAAAATGGTGTGCACCGTTTGGTGCGGGTATCGCCGTTTGATGCCAATGCCAAGCGCCATACCTCATTCGCATCAGTATATGTTTATCCTTTGGTTGATGATACTATTGAGATCGACATTAACCCTGCCGATATAGAATTTGAAACCTTCCGCTCTGGCGGTGCCGGTGGACAGAACGTGAACAAGGTGGAAACCGCCGTACGTTTATACCACAAACCATCGGGTATTATTATCAAGAACCAGGAGTCGCGCTCGCAGTTACAAAATAAGGATAATGCCATCCGCTTGCTCAAATCGCAATTATATGAAATTGAGATGCGCAAACGCATGGAGATCACCAATGCTATTGAAGGCAATAAAAAGAAAATTGAGTGGGGTTCACAAATCCGCAACTACGTGCTGCACCCCTACAAACTGGTGAAAGACCTGCGTACCGATCATGAAACATCTAACGCTGCAGCAGTATTAGACGGTGAACTGAACGAGTTTTTAAAAGCTTATCTGATGGAATTTGGCGGGCCAAAGAGCTAGTCAATTTAACCCGATATAAAAACGGCACCTCATTATGTGGTGCCGTTTTTTGTTTTAAACAGAAATTGTAACTTGCCAACCCATTTACAAGCTTCTTTTATGAAAACCTTTTTATCAGCCTTTATTTTGATGATAGCAACAGCGGCGGCGTATAGCCAGGAAAAAGCAATTCCTTTATATCCAAAAGGAGTACCCAATTCCAAACCAACACCGGCTGCTTATGTGGAAAAAATAAATGAGTCTTCCTGGATTGATCATGTAAGCGTACCAACGCTTACACCTTATTTGTTGTCAAAAGAAAAAGCTAACGGAGCGGCGGTAATTGTTATTCCGGGTGGCGGCTATTCCGGTTTGGCTTCGGCACATGAGGGGATGGCTATCGCGCAGGAGTTTAATAAAATTGGCGTTACTGCTTTTGTATTAAAATATCGTCTGCCCAGCGATGAGATTATGCAGAATAAATCCATAGGTCCGTTACAGGATGCGCAAACTGCTATTATGACGGTACGTAAGCGGGCTGCTGAATGGGGTATCGATCCAAACCGGATAGGTATCATTGGTTTTTCGGCGGGTGGGCACCTGGCCTCCACAGCCGGGACTCATTTTGATAAACCTGTAATTGAAAATAACGGTATCAGTGTTCGCCCGGATTTTATGATGCTGATTTACCCTGTGATCACTTTTGGAGAGCAGGCTCATGTAGGCTCGCGCGAGAACCTGATTGGTAAAACACCATCCGCAGCACAGGTCGACCTATACTCCAATGAGAAACAAATTACTGTCAATACTCCACCAACATTTTTGGTACATGCCGAGGATGATAAAACGGTACCCGTACAAAACAGCCTGCTATTTTATGATGCCCTGCTAAAAAATGGCGTAAAGGCCGAAATGCACCTGTTTCAGGAAGGTGGTCACGGCTTTGGCTTAAACAATTCGAAAAATAAAGGTAAATGGTTTGATTGGGCCACGAATTGGCTGGATGAGAATGGGTTTTTGAAGGGGAGATAATAATTATTTGTACTTTATCGTCTTAATAAACTAACCTAAACCAATGCTACACAAGCAAGTTATTGTCGTTACAACCTCCGATTTGGGAGAAAATAAAATTTTAAGATATCTTAAACCAGTTTCTGCTCACGTTGTGGCTGGTACCAATGTGTTCAGTGATTTGGCTGCATCTTTTACCGATTTTTTTGGAGGCAGATCAGAAAGTTATCAAAAACAATTAACATCACTGTATAACGAAGCTATCGAGCGTATTAAGATAGCTGCATTTGAGCTTGGTGCTAATTGCGTATTAGGACTGAAAGTTGATATTGACGAAATATCGGGAAAGAATAAAGCCATGTTCATGATAACGGCCGTAGGAACTGCGGTTGTTGTTGAAAATTTGAATAAGATACAGGTAGGGCCTCTAATCAATAGTAAGTCAGATATAGTAAGTGTCGAGAAAATAAATATCCAAAAAAGGAAGAATAAAGTCATTGAGGAAGCTCGCAAAGAGTATTGGAATCCGGATGATGAATTATGGGATTTTATTACCGACAATCAAATAGAAGAAGTGTATCCCGCTTTAGTAGATAAGTTAAGGAGTTTTATCACATCTATGCAAATGGATGAGGCTAAAGCATTTTACAGGAGATTGGTTAATTATTTAAGTAATTTGCCAGATGATAGAAAACGTGATTTGTTGTATTTGTCTATTTTTAAGGAGAATGAAAAACAAACGTTGCGAAATTTAAGTGCAATCATTAGTGAACTTCAACTTTTAGACATAAAACTCGTCAACAATGCTATCCAAACATATAAATTGGAGAATAAGAAAAAGGCGCTGCGTATGTTGCTTTATGACAAACCTTTTTATAATCGAGAAGATTTAGTTGATTTTGAAGAACTAAAATCGGTAATTAATATTTCTTTTAAAGAACTCGGTACCAGGTCAACAAAGAAAACGCTGTTGTCCTCAAAAGAAAAAGAGGTTTGGATATGTGTTTGTGGCCAATCTAATGATTTGGCAGATGAAAAATACTGTAGTAAATGTGGAAACGATACTTATGGGTTTTTCCAAGACGAAGTCTCTCCCGAAAAAGCGATAGCCTTAATAGATCAGAAAGTAGTCTTAATAAATCAATTTCTTGAATAGATAGCATTGAACTTTAGCTTTGTGCTACATACAAAAAAACATACTCCAACCCATCTACTTCATCCATCGCTTCACCAATTTTGGTAAACCCCATGCGGTTTACCAATTGTGAAGAGGGAGCATTTTCCGGCGATACTGAAGCAATAAATTTATGAGCACCAAATTCGTTTTGTGCCCAGGCCATCATAGCTGTTATGGCTTCGGTAGCATAACGGAGCCTTTGGTAACCCTTAAATATCCAATAGCCCAATTCAACGGCGTCCCGTACATAGGCACGCAGATATTCCGGGTCTGGGCGACTATGGAAACGTACCAGGCCAATCATCACCTGCTCCTCCGGTAATATCACTGCGCGTGCTGACCAAGGAAAATAATCCGGATCACTGGTTAATTGTTGCCGACCATGTTCAAAGCTACTGGTGTGTTCAAGTAGTTCTTGGGGGATAGAAGCTCCTAACATGCGTCCGGCGTTTCGCAAATTACCGGCCAAACAGGCTTCGATAACTTCATTGCTCATGAGACGAAGTATCAATCGCGGGGTAATGATATCATCCAGTGGTGTATGCATCAAATGGGGTAGGGGATAGAGCTATTCTAATATGGCCAGCAACTCGTTCATCTCGTCAACCTTTTCTGCCGAGCCCAGATTCTCGTATGCGCTGATCAGGTTGCGGATTACACGGCGAATGATGTCGGTATTGGAGCAGGGCTCATAAAACTGCTTATCTGCTTTCAGATTCAGCTGCTTCAGGAACATATCCACATCGCGGCGGCCAAATATAAAACCCTTATTAAAGGCATTGATATAAAACAGTATGCCGCTTTCAAACTCGCTTTGCTGGCTTTCGTCCAGATAAGCTAAAATAAAATGCTGCGGCAGGTTTACGCCATATACCGGTATATCTAGTTTTTGAGCAACTATAGAATAAATGATAGCCAACGATATCTGGTTACCTTTTTTACTCTCCAGTACCTGGCTCAGATAGCTATTCTGCGGATCAAGATGGTTGGAGGTATTGCCGCTGAACCCATATATATTATAAAATACATGGTTAATCAGTTTGATCTGCTCTTTAGGGCTGGCCTCATGCATCATCTGTATCCAGATGTCGCGTTTAATGCCTTCTATCTGGTTAATGATCTTTTGTTCATCCAGATCGGGATATTGGTAGCGATTAATAATAAGTATGCCTTGTAACAAATCAAACGCCCCACTCTGATGCCAGAGTTTCAGATCGTTTTTTAGGGTGATGAACTGAATTTCATGAACTAGGTTGGCTATCCGCTCTTGCTGTATGGCGTCAAAAGCCTGTTCAAATGCACTTTCCAGAAAAGCGATGGCTTCCGTTCCATATGCCAACAACTTATCATGCACATGTTCAAATATCTCACTATCAGGGTCGTCAAGTAAGCGAATTAGGGAATTTACTTCAGTTGGATTAATCATACGCCGTAATGCTAAAATACTAAACCTTTATTTATTTTTACAGCGATGTTAAATTTTAGGTTTGTTAAGGATTACCTGTGGCACCGCATCCGGGCAAAAAACAGGCACGGCTTACACTCTCCGTTTGTTTATCAGCTGGTTGATTCAGTTATTTACGATCACACCGCCCAAAAAACATACCACGAGATCGAAAATATCCGCGAAAAATTACTTGTTGACAATCGTGTGATCACCGTGACCGACCTGGGCGCAGGATCACATTTGAATAATAACCGCCAAAAGCGGGTAGGCGACATTGCCGCGAATGCGTTAAAGCAACCCAAGCTGGCCCAGTTGCTTTACCGGTTGGCCACCCGTTTTAAACCACGCAATATTATTGAACTGGGTACCTGCCTGGGTATTACCACACTTTACCTGCAGGAAGGAGCTCCTAATGCCCATGTTTATACCATGGAAGGTTGCCCGCAAACAGCTGGGATTGCCCAGGAAACATTTGCACAGGCTGGTTTTAGGGAGATTGAACTGATCACAGGTAATTTTGACGACAACCTGCCGGGAGTTATCCGCCGGCTCGACCAGCTCGACTTTGTGTTTGTAGATGGTAACCATCAAAAAGATGCCACTTTGAAATATTTTGAATGGTGCCTGCCAAAAGTGCATGAAAGCACCCTGCTAATATTTGATGATATTTACTGGAGCGAAGGCATGAAGGAAGCCTGGGCGCAGATCAAAGCGCACCCGCAGGTTACCGTAACAGTCGATTTGTTTTGGATAGGCCTGGTATTCTTCAAATCGGGCAGAGCCGAGAAAGAGCATTTTAAGATTAGATATTAATTCTGGGACTTTGAGATTATGGGATTTTAGGATTATGGGAGCAGGGAATTAGGTTTTTTAGTAAGATTTGAAATCGTCCGTTTTATTCTCTATTCCAGAAACCTTTATTACCCTATTATAGACATTCCTGCTTCTTATAGTCTACAAGTCCTAAAATCCCATAGTCCTAAAACGCCTGTCCTAATCCTACATAAAAGCCGCTTTGGCGTTTTTCGCCGGCAACTTTTTGACCAATGCCATAATCTGCGCGTATGCTCAGTCCTTTTTCTATATCGAAGAAATAACGGAGACCGCCTCCGTAGTTTGGTTTCAGATCGCTAAAGCTGAAATCTTTATTAAATACCTCGCCCGTGCCTACAAAGCCAACTACACCTATTCTCTCGGTGAGACGGTAGCGTAACTCGGTTTGACCAACCGTAAGATTACGGTCGCGGTAACGGCCATTATAGTAGCCACGCATAATTTCGTCATTACCCAGGGTCGGCATCAAAAAGAATGGCGATTGACCGCCTATTAGGCTCTGGTCCTGTATATCAATACCCAACACGAGTTTCTTGCTCAGCGAGAAAAATTGACTATACTCAATATTGAAAAAGCCTCCTTTATAATCAAAATCGGATAAGCCTTTGGTTAATTGCAGCGACGTAGTGATCAGTGCGCCTCGGGTAGTATAGGTGTTGTTGTTTCTACTGTCGAAAATAAGGCTTGGTCCTACATAAACACTGGTGCCCCCTTTTCTGAACTGTACGCGCGGATCCGTATAAAAAATACTGTTGGGCTGTCCATCGCTAAAACTATAATGATCGCCACCGGCAACTAGTCCTACATAAAAATTATCAGCTACCTTTTTTTCTGCTGCAAAATTTACTTTAAGTCTTTTTTGGCCAATGCGGTCGGTATTGGCTTTTAGGGTGTTATTGCCAATGCCATAAAAATCAAACGGAAAATTGATATAACCGATGCCTCCAGTAAAATGATATTTGTTTTGCGGGGTCCAGTAACTGGTACTTAGGCTGAGCCTGTTTTGTCCCTTGGTAGTTAGGGTAGCATATGCAAAAATGTTGGATACCCGGGTATTCTTGCTTGCGGTATCGGTATAAAAAGAATATAAACCTGCGCCGCCCGCTTCAACCCCGGTTTCCGGAGCAGAACTTAATACCGGTAAAATAACAAAGCTGCTTTTTTTAGTGGTGTCTTTATCAAAATACATTTTCCTGATAAACTTGGGCAGGAGATGTGTTTGAGAGAATGCGGATTGAACACTGAGCAGTATAAAGAGAACAGTAATGAGTTTTTTCATATATGGTGTGCCGCAAATATAGAGATTATAGATATGCAAAGTATGAGGTGAGCAGATTTGAAATCTGTATATGCAAACATCAATATTTCATCAACATGTTGTTAACTCATCTGCACATTTAAAATCGGCTTATCTGCACATTATAAAAATGTCTACTTTTGTGCCGAATTTTATTGATATACTATGAGCATCACAAGAGGACCTATTTCGCAGTTTATTGAAAAAAACTATCTGCATTTTAACGCGGCAGCATTAATGGATGCAGCAAAGGGATATGAAACACACATTGCCGAAGGCGGCAAAATGATGGTTACCCTTGCCGGTGCCATGAGTACCGCCGAGCTGGGTATTTCGCTGGCCGAAATGATCCGTCAGGATAAAATTGCCATTATTTCCTGTACCGGCGCAAATCTGGAAGAGGATATCATGAACCTGGTAGCGCACTCACATTACAAAAGGGTGCCAAACTATCGCGATCTGAGTCCGCAGGAAGAGTGGGATCTGCTCGAAAACCATTATAACCGTGTTACCGATACTTGTATCCCAGAGGAAGAAGCATTCCGTCGTTTGCAAAAACATATCCACAAAATATGGAAAGATGCAGATAATAGCGGTGAGCGTTATTTTCCGCATGAGTACATGTACAAAATATTATTAAGCGGCGAATTGGAGCAATACTATGAAATTGATCCTAAAAACTCCTGGATGCTGGCCGCTGCCGAAAAAAACCTGCCAATTGTTGTTCCTGGATGGGAAGATAGTACTATGGGTAACATTTTCGCCTCCTATGTAATCAAAGGCGAGATCAAAGCATCAACCATGAAGAGTGGTATTGAGTACATGGCCTGGCTTGCCGACTGGTATACCAAAAACTCATCGGGCAAAGGAATAGGATTTTTCCAGATAGGTGGTGGTATTGCCGGCGACTTCCCGATATGTGTAGTGCCTATGCTTTACCAGGATATGGAGATGCATGATGTTCCGTTCTGGAGCTACTTCTGCCAGATATCAGATTCAACTACCTCGTACGGCTCTTACTCGGGCGCAGTGCCAAACGAAAAAATAACCTGGGGCAAACTGGATATACATACCCCCAAGTTTATTGTTGAAAGTGATGCAACCATTGTTGCACCATTGATATTTGCCTGGATATTAAAACAATAATTTAAATTTCAAATAAGCCGGCAATGTGGTTTGGCATTTAAAAAACTGCATTGTTGGCCAAAAAGCCTCCCTACGTTGTTTAAATGGCTTTTTGTAATTATTTAGAACGATTATAAATTATAGGTTACTGTCATTTATGTGTCAGCGATACTGTAATAAATTTTACTTTTGTGCCTGAAATAATGAGATGGAGCGTACATCTTTTACAGCGGTTTCAAACATTAATATAAAATTATTTAGCATAAATACACTTTATGAGAAATTTCTCATTGATTTTTAAACAATTCTCAAGGTCGGTTCTTCTAATTGCCGGGTTTGCTTTTTGGGGTTTTTCAAATGCTTATGCTCAGGCCGACGCGGCTAAAGGCGAAGCCATCTTTAAATCCAAATGTACTGCCTGTCATAAGATCGATCAGCAATTAATTGGCCCGGCGTTGGGTCCGCAGCTTACTGAAGAAACGGACGACAAGTATCTGATTAAATGGATCCAGAACAATCAGGCTTTGATCACTGCCAAAAATCCTAAGGCTTTAGCTATCTATAACAAGTTTAACCAGGCAGGTATGACGGTATTTACCGAGCTTTCTGACGCTGATGTAACTAATGTTATTGCCTATGTTCGTACTGAATGGAAAACCATGCAGGACGAAAAATCCAAAGGCGGTGGCGACGGTAAGACAGCGGTTGCTGCTGAAACTGGTCCAAGCAGTATGGTTATCTGGGGCTTAGTTGCTGTTATCATTATTGCATTCATTGTAATACTGGTATTAAACAGGGTTGTAGCTACTTTAGAGCGCCTATTATTAAAAGGTAAAGGTGTTGTAATTGATGAAGAAGCTGAGCCAACTGCCGAAGAAGTAGCTGAGGCTAAGAAAAAAGATCTGATCAAAAGGATCCTGAAAAATAAGAAGCTTGTATTCTTTATTATCCTTTGCGGTACGCTTGCTATGGGCAGCTGGGGATGGGTTACCTTATGGAATACTAACGTACACACAGGTTACCAGCCGGTACAGCCTATTAAATACTCACATGAGTTACACGCTGGTACCATGAAAATTGATTGTCAGTATTGCCACTCAGGCGCTTATAAATCAAAGAACGCTTCTATTCCTTCACTAAACGTTTGTATGAACTGCCACAAGGTTGTTAAAACCGAGTCGCCGGAGATACATAAAATATACGATGCTTTGGGTTATGATCCAAAAACTCAAAAGTATGACAGCACTGCAGCTAAACCTATCCAATGGATACGCGTTCACAACCTGCCGGATCTGGCTTACTTTAACCACTCACAGCACGTAAAAGTTGGCGGCATCAAATGCCAAACCTGTCATGGTCCGGTTCAGACTATGAAAGAGGTTTATCAGTATTCACCATTAACTATGAAATGGTGTATCCAGTGCCACAAACGTACCGAAGTTAACGGTAAAGGAAACGCTTACTACGATAGCATACTTGCTGCTCACGATAAGATCAAGAAGGGCGAGAAAGTTACAGCCGCGGTGTTAGGCGGTATCGAGTGCGGCAAGTGCCACTATTAATAAATAAGAATTTTAGCATTACAGTTTATATAACTTAAATGGACAGCAATAAAAAATACTGGAAAGGTTTAGAAGAACTAAACAGAACACCAGAATTTGTTGAGAAAAATAAAAACGAATTTGCCGAGCCTATTCCAATTGAGGAAATACTCAGCGGAAATGGTTTATCTGCTAAAACCCCACGTCGCGACTTTTTAAAGGCGCTTGGGTTTGGTGTAGGCGCGGTTACCCTGGCAGCTTGTCAGCGTGTACCTGTGCATAAATCAATTCCTTACCTTATAAAACCTGAAGAGGTTACACCTGGTGTAGCTAACTACTACTCTTCAAGTTACGAAGGACAGGCCATTTTGGTTAAAACACGTGAAGGTCGCCCTATTAAAGTAGAAGGTAACCCAAATGATATTTTTTCAAAAGGCGGCTTAAGCGCGCAGGCCCAGGCGTCAGTTCTGGATCTGTATGACGTAAACCGTTTAAAAGATCCAAGACTAAATGGCTCTGAAGCCGGCTGGTCTGAGATTGATGCTTTTGTGATTAAAGAATTGGCCGCTATTAAAGCTGCTGGTAAAAATATCCGTTTGGTTACATCAAGTATCAACAGCCCTTCTACTTTAGCTGTCATTGCCGATTTTATCAAGCAATACCCAACCGCTAAACATGTTACTTATGATGCCGTATCTTATACCGGTATTATACAAGCTAATCAAAACAGCTTCGGTAAAGCCGTAATTCCACATTATAACTTTGATAAGGCTGATGTAATTGTAAGCTTCGGCGCAGATTTCCTGGGAACCTGGATCTCTGGCGAAGAGTTTACCCGTCAGTACGTATCAAACCGTAACAACAAATCGCTGGAAAGCAAAAAGATGTCACGTCACATCCAGTTTGAAAGCGGAATGAGCCTTACCGGTACCAATGCTGATAACCGTTTAGCGATTAAACCTTCAGAAGAAGGCATCGCTATCATCAACTTATACAATGCTATTGCCGGTACTACTTTACCGGGCTCTAAAAAATTAAGCAGCAAAGCAGCAGAAAATGCGATCACTATTGCCGCTAAAGAATTGGTTGCAGCTAAAGGAAAAGCTTTAGTAGTAGCGGGTTCAAATGATGTAGCTACTCAGGTTTTAGTAAATGCCATCAACTCATTATTGGGCAGCTACGGCACTACTATCGATCTGGACAACCCATCAAAACAATACACTGGCAACGATGCAGAGTTTGTTGAGTTTGTGAATGAATTAGGTCGTGGTGAAGTTGCAGGTGTGTTATTCCTGAATGTTAACCCAGCTTACGATTACTTCAAAGCAAAAGAATTTAAAGACGCGCTGGCTAAAGCACGCCTGAGAGTATCTTTCGCAGATCATGATGATGAAACAGCTTTAGTATCCAATGTAATAGCGCCAAACCACCATTACCTGGAGTCATGGGGCGATGCTAACGCAACCGAAGGTTACTATACAGTTATACAGCCAACTATCAACCCGGTATATAACACCCGTCAGGCTGAGCACAGCTTACTCGTATGGGCACAAAACCCGGTAAAAGATTACTATACCTTCGTTCGTAACACCTGGAACGAAAGCCTGCTTGCTAAAGGCGGTTTATCTGGCCAAAAAGGCTGGGAAACCCTGCTGCAGACCGGTATGATCAAAGCTACACCAAACACAGCAGGTACTTACACCTTTAACCGCGATCTGAATGCTGTAGCACAAACCATTCTTACCCACAGCAGCTCAATTGCAGCTGGTGATGGCAAGTTTGAATTACAGGTTTATCAATCACCTGCAATAGGCGATGGTAAACGTGCTAACAATCCATGGTTACAGGAATTGCCAGATCCGGTTTCGAAAGTTACCTGGGATAACTTTGTGGCTGTTTCTGTTGCCGATATCAAGAAATTGAAACTGAGCGAAGGCGACGTGATCAAAGTAACTGCTAATGGTTACACAGTTGAGTTACCAGTACTGGCACAGCCAGGCCAGGCACAAGGCACTATATCAATAGCAGTTGGTTATGGCCGTACGAACGCCGGTCCGGTGGGAGATAATGTAGGTAAAAACGCGTTCCCTTTCTACAGTTTCCGTAACGGAACTTTCCAGACTACAGCTGTTGTTACCGAATTTACACCAACAGGTATTAAATCGCCGCTTGCGCAAACACAAACGCACCACTCTTACGAGGGCCGTAGTGTTATTCGCGAAGCTAAATTTACCGAATACAAAAAGAACCCGGCTGTACACAGCGGAAACGAAAAAGGCCATAAGAACTACGATGAGGAAAGCTTATGGGATGTACCAAGCCACGATCGTCCGGTTTATGACTGGGTTATGGCTATCGACTTAAACGCTTGTACCGGTTGCGGTGCCTGTGTGGTAGCTTGTAACGCAGAAAATAACATTCCTGTAGTTGGTAAAGACGAGGTACGCCGTCGTCGCGAAATGCACTGGATCCGTATCGACCGTTACTACAGCTACGAAGAAAAAGGCGAAAGCATTACCGAAGAGTACGAGATTGATAAATTAAAGGATGATGCTTTTGACAACGTAACTGTTGTGCATCAGCCGATGCTTTGCCAGCACTGTGACCACGCACCTTGCGAAACAGTTTGCCCGGTATTAGCTACCGTTCACTCATCAGAAGGTTTAAACCAGATGGCTTACAACCGTTGTGTAGGTACCCGTTATTGCGCAAATAACTGCCCATACAAAGTACGCCGCTTTAACTGGTTTAACTACTGGAACGATTCACGTTTTGATAACTACCTGAACAATGAGCATACTCAACTGGTGTTAAACCCGGATGTAGTTACCCGTTTCCGCGGTGTAATGGAAAAATGCTCTATGTGCGTACAACGTATACAAGCTGGTAAATTGAAGGCCAAAATTGAAAAACGTCCGCTTAAAGATGGCGAAATCAAAATGGCTTGTCAGCAAACATGTTCTGCAAACGCTATTGTTTTTGGTAACAGAAACGATCCTAATTCAGAAGTTTCAAAAGCACTGAAGAGCGAAAGAACTTACTACGTGCTGGAAGAATTAAACGTACAGCCAGGTATCGGTTACCAGGTAAAAGTTAGAAACGCAGTTGAATTAGAGGCTTAAAATTTTTATATACAGAGATTAAAATATATGGCATCTCATAGTGAATCAATAATAAGGGAACCGTTAATAACGGGTAAAGACATTACCTATGGTCAGATCACTGACGATATATTACGTCCCGTAGAAAATATGCCGGGGAAAGCCTGGTGGATCGGTTTTACGGTAGCCTCGCTCGGAGCATTACTTTGGGTTGTTTCTATCAGCTACACCTTCTGGTACGGAATTGGATCATGGGGACTAAACAAAACAGTAGGATGGGCCTGGGATATCACCGGTTTCGTATGGTGGGTAGGTATCGGTCACGCCGGTACACTGATTTCAGCCGTATTGTTACTGTTCCGTCAAAACTGGCGTAACTCCATTAACCGCTCGGCTGAGGCGATGACCATCTTCGCAGTAATTTGCGCAGCCACCTATATCGGTGCTCACATGGGTCGCCCGTGGATGGCTGTTTATTCATTGCCTTTACCAAACCAGTACGGCTCATTATGGGTTAACTTTAACTCACCGCTGATCTGGGACGTATTCGCGATATCAACTTACTTTTCGGTTTCATTGGTGTTCTGGTATACTGGTTTATTGCCAGATATGGCCTCTATCCGTGACCGTGCAACAGGCTTACGCCGCCGTATTTATTCGGTAGCTTCATTCGGCTGGACAGGTTCAGTTAAAACCTGGCAGCGTTTTGAAACCGTATCCTTAATATTAGCAGGTTTATCAACGCCACTGGTACTTTCGGTACACACCATTGTATCCATGGACTTTGCAACCTCGCTTGAACCGGGATGGCACACTACCATTTTCCCTCCTTACTTCGTTGCTGGAGCTATCTTCTCAGGTTTTGCCATGGTGCAAACACTGTTACTGGTAACCCGTAAAGTATTAGGTCTGGAAAACTACATCACCATGTTCCACATCGAATCGATGAACAAAATCATCCTGGTAACAGGTTCGGTAGTAGGCGTGGCGTATATCACTGAGTTCTTTATCGCCTACTATTCTGGTGGCGAGTACGAGCAATACACCTTCTTAAACAGGTTTATCGGTCCGTACTGGTGGGCTGCCTGTATGATGTACGGCTGTAACGTATTGATGACCCAGATGATGTGGTCGAAAAAAGTTAGAACCAATATCCCAATTTCATGGGTACTATCTATCATTGTAAATATAGGTATGTGGTTTGAGCGTTTTGTGATCATCGTTGTATCCTTACACCGCGATTACATTCCTTCAAGCTGGGCCATGTTTTACCCAACCTGGGTTGACGTAGGTGTGTTTGTTGGATCTATCGGTATATTCTTTACCATGTTCCTGTTGTTCATCAGGGTAATGCCTTCTGTAGCTATTGCCGAAGTAAAATTACTATTGAAGAGCGCGAGTGAGCAGGCTAAGAAAAAACAAATTGCCGAAGGCCACCTTGATCCGGCTCACGTAGAATTCTACACGGATAATTTGATCAAGTTTGATAGTGTTGACCATTCTGAATACGAAAAAGCATAATAAAGATGAGTAATACCAAATATATATTAGGCATTTTTGATGATCCCGATGATCTGATGCACGGGATTGACAAACTACAAAAAAATAGTGTTCCTATTTACGATGTTTACACGCCAATGCCTATCCACGGTATCGACGCTAAACTGGGTATCAAGGATTCCAGACTAGGTTACGCGGCCTTCATGTTCGGCTGTATGGGTGGTACAACCATTTTTACTTTGGTTTATTACTTCCTGGTACATGACTGGCCAATGGACATCGGTGGTAAAAACTTTTTTGCCATCCCCGATTTTATCCCGGTAACTTTTGAGTGGACAGTATTATTCGCATCATATGGTATGGCATTTACCTTCTTTTTCGCTACGCACCTTTTCCCGGGTCGTGCGCCAAGAGTAATGGACCTGAGAGCTACCAACGATAAGTTTGTGATAGCTATTGACGCCAAAGGAAATATACCACACGAGGATATCAACACAATATTAAAAGAAGCAGGGGCAAGTGAAGTTAAGCATAACGACAGAAAATATGTTAGCTATGAATAAATTTAGAATATTAGGAACAATAGTTATCATTATCGCTGCTTCGATTGTAGTAACGTCGTGCAAAGATAAAAGGAGTACCGGATGGGAGTACGCCCCTAATATGTATGAGCATATCGCATACGATCCGGATCAAAAGAACCCGAATTTTAAGGATGGCAAAACCGCACAGGTACCGCCAGCCGGAACTATACCGGTAGGCTTTACCAAGTTTGATTATCCTAATACAAAAGATGGATACGAACTGGCAAGCGTTGAAGTAAAAAGTGTACTGGCTCAGACCCAGCAAAACTTTGCCGATGGCAAAATATTGTTTGAACACTTTTGCTCTCCATGTCATGGTGTTAATGGTCAGGGTGATGGTTTGGTAACCCAACATGGTTATCCGCCGCCGCCATCATATTCAAAAGGCCAGTCATCACGTGGTGGTGCCATGAAAGACTTAACAGACGGTAAAATATATCATACCATTACTTACGGTGTAAATGCAATGGGTTCATACGCTTCACAGCTGGCCCCAGAAGAACGCTGGAAAGTGATCATGTATGTTCACCATTTACAAACTTTATAAGAATTAGAACTGAATGAATACTCATAATAGTTTAGACGAGCAATTTGTTTTTACCGGAAAGGCAAAAACATGGAGTTTAGCTGCCATAGCCCTGGGAGTTCTGGCCATAGCCCTTGGTTTTTTAACTAATCAGGGTGAGCGTACATTTGCCAATTTATTGCTCATGGGTTATTATTTTACCTGTGTTTGTACGGCTGGTGTATTTTTCTGCGCTTTGCAGTATGTAGCTCAGGCGGGCTGGTCGGCTTCATTGCTGCGCGTGCCTCAGGCATTTGCCAGGGTATTGCCTATAGCTGCTCTTATATTACTGGTTATTATTATAGCTGGTTTAAATTTAACACATCATACCGAAATTGAAGGTAAAGATGTAGTAGCCCCGTACTTATACAAAATATGGCACCAGGCCGGTGTTACCACACCCGGCAGCGAAAATTACGATCCTGTTTTAGCAGGCAAATCGGGGTTTTTGAATATGCCTTTCTTCCTGGTCCGCATCATTGTATTTTTAGGTGCTTATATGACATTTGGCTGGTTACTGGCTAAATATTCTGAAACTGAAGATGAATTGGGCGGATTATTCTACTACAAAAAGAGCTTTACCATTTCAGCAGCATTCCTGGTAATCTTTGGATTTACTCAACCCGTATTTTCTTTTGATGTAATCATGTCATTAGAGGCGCACTGGTTCTCTACCATGTTTGGTTGGTACAATTTCGCGGCCATGTGGGTAAGCTGTTTATCAGTGATTACCTTAACCATTATATTATTAAGGTCTGCAGGTTACATGCAATGGGTTACACAGGATCACCTGCACAACCTGGGCCAGTTAATGTTTGGTTTCTCTATATTCTGGACTTACGTATGGTTTGCACAGTTCTTACTGATTTACTACGCTAACATCCCTGAAGAAAGTGTTTACTTCCTGAAAAGATGGGAGCCTGAATTTAAGCCATGGTTCTGGTTAAATATTGTGATCAACTTTTTATCACCTTTGCTGATCATCATGTCTCGCGATTCAAAACGTACCACAAGCGTATTGAAAGCAACCTGTATCATCCTGATTGTAGGTCACTGGTTAGATTACTTTATTATGATTATGCCAGGTACTGTTGGTGATAAAGTTGGATTTTTCTATATCGAAGTAGGTGTAGCCGTAGGATTTGCCGGATTGTTTACTTATCTGATGCTGAATGCTTTAAGTAAATTCAAATCGCTTATTCCTAAAAAACATCCGTTCCTGCAGGAGAGCCTTCATCATCACATATAATAATTGTTATTTTTGCAACAAAATACAGAATACCAAACTGACATTAAAATGGGATTCAGAAAACTTATAAATTCTAAAACATTACTATCGTTTATCACAGCGTTTATGCTTTTGGGCACAAACCTGCTGATGGCGCAAACAGAGGCAGCAGCAACTACCGGTGGGCAAGCTGATGCTCCCCAGGTTGATTGGACTGGTGTTGCGTACTATTTGCTATTATTTTTCCTGGTATGCCTTGGCGTAGCTGTAATAGGCAAAATTCTGAAGATATACGATCTTACGCTTAAAATACAAGGCAAAAAGGGAATGAAATGGAACACAGTAATGGCAGTAATTTGCCTGGTGTTCCTGATAGCAGGCTTATACGGCGCTTACTGGTCGTTCACGGTACAGGGTAGCATGACCCTGCCAGAGGCTGCATCTGAACATGGTGTTAAAATTGATGAGATGTTTACCGTCACAACAGTTTTAACTATGATTGTGTTTTTTATTACCCAGATATTGTTGTTTACATTCTTGTTTAACTACAGGCATTCAGACAAACGCCGTGCACACTTTTTACCGCACAACAATACCATCGAAAAAGTTTGGACAATTGCTCCGGCTATCGTTTTAACTGTATTGGTGGTGTTTGGCTTTTTTACCTGGCAAAAAATAATGAATACTACCGATACCAAAGGCGATATCAACATTGATATTACCGGTCATCAGTTTGCATGGGAGCTTCGCTACCCTGGTAAAGATGGGGTATTGGGTCCTAAAGATTTCAGAATGGTATCTGCGGCTAATAAACTAGGTGTTAACTTCAAAAAACGCAGCAGCTTTGATGATTTACAAGTTGATACCATGTACCTGCCGGTAAACAAATCAATCAGGTTAAATATCCAGGCATTAGATGTAATTCACTCTGTTTACATGCCTCACTTCAGGGTACAGCTTAATGCGGTTCCGGGATTACCAACCTTCTTTAAGTTTACCCCAACCATTACTACCGCGCAAATGCGCACCCAGCTTGACGATCCTAAATTTGAATACCTGGTTTATTGCAATAAAATATGCGGTGGCGGTCACTATAACATGCAAAAAGTTGTGCGTGTGGTTACCGAAGCTGAATACCAGGCCTGGCTGTCAAGGCAAAAACCTTACTTGAGCGATGCTTTAAGAAAAGAATTACATTTTGCCGCTGCGGATCAGCCAAAAACAGAGTCACAAAATAGGTTAGCGTTAAATAATTAATATAGAAAGAGAAGCGATATGTCAACATTAGCAGTTCACGACCACGGAGTAGCACATCACGACGATCACGGTCACGAACATCATCATAACCAATCGTTCCTGTCTAAATACGTATTTAGTATGGATCATAAAATGATTGCCAAGCAATTCCTGATCACAGGGATTACCATGGCAGTTATTGCAATGATATTGTCTATTTTGTTCAGGATCCAGTTAGCTTATCCTGATAAAACTTTTCCATTGTTAACCACATTGTTAGGTCGTTTTGCACCTAACGGTCGTATAAGTGCCGATTTTTACCTGTCATTGGTTACCATCCACGGTACCATCATGGTATTCTTTGTGTTAACAGCCGGCTTGAGCGGTACTTTTGCCAACTTGCTGATACCTCTTCAGGTTGGTGCACGTGATATGGCATCTCCGTTTATGAACATGTTATCGTACTGGTTCTTCTTTTTAGCCAGTGTGGTGATGTTATCATCATTCCTGGTTCAAAAGGGCCCTGCCAGCGGTGGTTGGACAATCTATCCACCTCTATCTGCATTACCAAAAGCGATGCCAGGTTCGGGCGAGGGTATGACCCTTTGGTTAATCAGTATGGTAATGTTCGTAGCATCCTCTTTAATGGGTGGTATCAACTACGTAAGTACCGTATTAAATATGCGTACAAAAGGTATGGACCTTTGGAAAATGCCTTTAACCATCTGGGCTTTATTCCTTACCGCTATATTAGGTATCCTGGCATTCCCTGTGTTAGTAGCAGGTGTTGTGCTATTGATATTTGACCGTAGCTTTGGTACCAGCTTCTACCTGTCAGACATTGTGCTGAATGGTGTACAACAACCATACGAGGGTGGTAGCCCAATCCTGTTCCAGCACTTGTTCTGGTTCCTGGGTCACCCTGAGGTGTATATCGTAATTATGCCGGCGATGGGTATCTCTTCAGAAGTAATGTCTGTAAACTCACGTAAACCGATCTTCGGTTACCACGCGATGGTTTACTCTTTAATAGGTATTACCGTACTATCATTTATCGTATGGGGTCACCACATGTTTGTTACGGGTATGAATCCGTTCCTGGGTGGTGTGTTCATGATCACTACGCTGATCATCGCGGTACCATCTGCAGTAAAAACATTTAACTGGCTGGCTACATTATGGCGCGGTAACATCAGGTTTACGCCTGCTATGCTGTTCGCTATCGGTATGGTGTCATTCTTTATCTCAGGTGGTTTAACAGGTATATTCCTGGGTAACGCTGCATTGGATATTAACCTGCACGATACTTACTTTGTGGTTGCTCACTTCCACCTGGTAATGGGGTCGGCAGCTATATTTGGTATGCTTGCCGGTGTTTACCACTGGTTCCCTAAAATGTTCGGAAAAATGATGGACGAGAAATTGGGCTATCTGCACTTCTGGTTAACCTTTATTGGTGCTTACCTGGTGTTTTTCCCAATGCACTTTATGGGTCTGGATGGTGTGCCACGTCGTTACTATGCCTTTACTGAGTTTGTAAGCATGCAGCGCTGGTTAACTGTAAATACCTTTATTACATGGGCGGCTATTATGGCAGCTTGTGCACAGGTAGCATTCTTGTATAACTTCATCTCTTCTATATTCATTGGTAAAAAAGCTACCCAGAATCCATGGGAATCAAATACCCTGGAATGGACAACTCCAGTTGAACATTTGCACGGTAACTGGCCTGGCGAAATACCAACTGTTTACCGTTGGCCATATGATTACAGCAAGCCTGGTGCCGAAGAGGATTATATCCCTCAAACAGTTCCTTTCTCTCAAACCATGAGCTCAAACTTACCTCATGACTTTGAAGATAACCCTAAAGGTTTAGAAGAACTGAACAAGTTTAACAGTACGCTGAAAGCAAACGAACAAGTAAAATAATTTTAGTGGTAAGTAGTGAGTGGTGAGTTTGAGTTATGAGTTTTTAATCGGAAACTCACCACTCATTACTCACCACTCACTGTTATCTACTCACCATTCATGGGCATATCTGCATCAAAAATCCGGTTCCAGAAAGTCACTCTCTTAACAATAATTATCCTTTTTGTTTTGATACTGGCCGGTGGAGTTGTGCGTAGCTCAGGTTCTGGAATGGGTTGCCCCGATTGGCCAAAATGCTTTGGCAGGTATATCCCGCCCATCAGCAGTGCCGATTTGCCAAAGGATTACAAGCAGAAGTATGTAGATAAGCGTTTGGCTAAAAATCAACGCTTTGCCAAAACCCTCGATGTATTTGGGTACAGTGATCTGGCCAAAAGGATTCGCGAAGACAAATCAATATTAGTTCCAGAAGAATTTAACGCCGAAAAAACCTGGACTGAATATATCAACCGTCTTATTGGTGCTATATCAGGTCTGTTTCTTTTTTTATCAGCTATATATGCTTTCAGTTACTGGAGCAGTAGCAAGCGGATAGCCCTTTTAAGCCTGTTTAACTTTGTATTGGTTGGCTTTCAGGCATGGTTAGGTTCTATTGTGGTATCAACTAATCTGGTATCCTGGATTGTTACAGTGCATATGCTACTGGCGTTAGCCATATTAGCCATATTGATATATACTTATCACCGGGCTAAAGTATTGGATACTAAAAAATTAAATACAGGTATACTGGTATATATTATCACAACGCTTGCTTTGGTAGCCAGTATTTTCCAGATAGCTTTTGGTACCGAGGTTCGTGATCAAATAGATGCTGTAGCTGCTCATTTTCAGGGTGGATACCGCAATAACTGGATCAGCAGTGTGGGCGAAATATTTACGCAGCACCGGGATATGGCTGTATTGGTATTGGTGCTCAATGTGATGTTATACGCTTTAATACGCAAAAACTTTGGTCGTCATTCTGTACATCAACAATTGATGAGCTTTACTTTTTTAATGATCATGCTGCAAATAGTAACCGGTATATTATTATCCTACTGGGCCTTGCCACCGGCCGCGCAGGCCGCGCACATTGTGCTGGCGAGCCTTATTTTCGGGGCACAGTTCTATTTGCTTTTAAACTTATATAAACCAGTTAGTGTTAGGGGGATAAGTCGATGAATTGGAAGGATTTTTCAAAACTGGTAAAAATGCGGCTCACCATTTTGGTGGTGTTTTCGGCATCTATATCTTTTTTGATTGGAAGTAAAGTTAATGGTCATATCGACTGGATCAACTGGATAAAACTAATCATAGGTGGCTTTTTGGTAACCTCGGCGGCAAATTGCTTTAATGAGATCATTGAAAAAGATCTGGATAAGCTGATGAAGCGTACCATGGATCGCCCTATACCATCCGGAAAGATGAATACCGGACAAGCGCTGGTTTTAGGCTTGGGTATGGGTATGGCCGGCACCTATTTGTTAGGTAGCTTAAACCTGTTAACCGGTTTGCTATCTGTATTCTCCATTTTGTTATATGCCTTTGCTTACACACCATTAAAGCGCAAATCGCCTATAGCAGTGTTTGTAGGCGCTATACCAGGGGCATTACCGCCGCTTATTGGCTATGTAGCTGCTCACGAAAGAATTGATGAGATTGCTTTGATCCTGTTCGGGATACAGTTTGTATGGCAGTTTGTGCATTTTTGGGCCATTGCCTGGGTGCTGGACGATGATTATAAACTGGCCGGCTTCAGACTATTGCCAACCGGTAACCGTAATGCCGGAAGTGCCATAATTACCTTTATATTTGCAATCATATTGCTGCCAGTAAGTTTACTGCCAACCATTTACGGTTACGGTGGTTATTATGTAGGCGGCGTATCTTTGGTTTGCAGTTTAATATTCTTATACCAGGCTTTTGGCCTGTTACGCGCACAGTCGGTAGAGGCAGCCCGCAAATTGATGTTCGGCTCCTTTATGTATTTGCCTGTGGTGCAGTTAATGTTTTTATTTGATTTTATAGGAAAAGTGAAATGATGGCTCAGATTCAAAAAAATAACGACAGGCTTGATCTGGCTCCCAAAAAATTCAACATGTGGATATTTATATTCACCTCGTTTATGTTTTTTGCGGCTTTAACCAGCGGTTTTATCGTTTATAGTGGTGGAAAGGGACATGGCCTTAATGTAATTATGCCCGATGCTTTTAAATACAGCACCGCCGTAATTATCATTAGCAGTATTACCTTGTTTTTAGCCTCCAAAGCAGCCAAACAATTACAGTTTGCCAAACAGCGGCTATTTTTGTGGCTTACTTTTGCGCTGGGCGTAGCGTTTTTTGCCATACAGGTTTATGCCTGGTATGTATTAACCTACAAAATGAATGTGTATCTTACAGATCCTAACGCATCCCGCTCATTTGTTTATATCTTTACAGGGATGCACTTATTACACATAATTGCAGCTATATTGTTACTATTGAATACCCTTGCAGGTACATATAAGAACATTCCGCAGGTGCGTAACCTGTTTAAAATGGAAATGACCTCTATTTTTTGGCATTTTCTCGGAATTATATGGATTTATCTGTATGTTTTTTTACTTTTGAACCAAAATTAATACACCCATATTTAAGTACAAATGAGTACAGCAGTATCACAAATTGATGAAATAAAAACAACTCCATGGTCTGGAGGGAGATCACCCTTCAATGTGGAGTACGGAAAAATAATGATGTGGTTCTTCCTCCTTTCGGATGCATTTACCTTTTCGTCATTACTGATTTCTTATGGTGCATTACGTTTCAGCGCAAGCGTATGGCCGGCAGCTGATAAGGTTTTCCAATCGGTACCTGGTATGATTGACCATGGCGCGCCACTGGTTTTCGTAGGTATCATGACCTTTATCCTCATCCTGAGCTCTGTTACCATGGTATTAGCGGTAGAAGCGGGTCATCGCAACGCAAAAAAAGAAGTGATCTGGTGGATGATAGCTACTGTTATAGGTGGTTTTATGTTCCTGGGTTGCCAGGCTTTAGAGTGGGCTCACTTACACCACGAAGGTTTCTGGTGGGGAAGCACTCCTCCATTGCATGAACTTAAAGAGTTTTTTACCGAAGGTGCAGGTACCGATGCAACACGTCATTTAACCTCACAGGAGTTTGCTAACTTATTCTTTACCATCACTGGTTTCCATGGTTTCCACGTATTCACCGGGGTTATCATCAATATCATCATCACCGTTAACGTACTGTTGGGTACTTACGAAAAACGCGGTAGCTATTTAATGGTTGAAAAAGTTGGCCTTTACTGGCACTTTGTAGACCTGGTATGGGTATTCGTATTTACATTCTTTTACTTAGTATAAAAAATATTTATATGTCATCAGATTCACAAGAAGTTCACCACGAAGAAGGTGATCACGCAACAATGACCAAAGGAAGAATCATTAAAGTGGCTCTTATCCTGTCGGCTATTACTGCAGTAGAATTTATCATCGCTTTAATATTGGTGCCTAAAGGTATTTTAGCCATACAATATGCAAACCCGGTATACATTGTTTTAACCTTGTTTAAAGCATTTTATATTGTTGCTTTCTTCATGCACTTAAAGTTTGAGAAAGTGGGCTTAGCATTATCTATCATTGTGCCGATACTATTCATTATAGGTTTAATCCTGGTATTGACTAACGAAAGCCATCACTGGATTACACTGAGGGGATAATGGCCGCAATAGCGAAAAAAATTGTAATCCTGGTGCTCATATTAGCAGTACCAGGATTTTTGTATTATTTACTCACCGCTAAAGGTAAAAACAGGTATAAGCCACTGGCTATTTACGGTCAGAAACTAGTAGCCAAAACCGGCCACAAATTTCATGGTAAGTATATACCCGATACTATCTATCATCAGCTGCCAGCTTTTACGCTTACCGCTCAGGATGGCAAAGCGGTGAGCGATTCTACCTTTAAAGGTAAAATATTTGTAGCCGGATTTTTTTATACCCATTGCCCTGCGGTATGCAGCACCATTAACCGCAACATGAGTTATTTGGTAGATACCTATCGCAAAAACAAAATGGTGTATTTTACATCCATCACGGTTGATCCGCAGCGCGATTCGGTATCGGTATTAAAAAAATATGCGGCCAGCTTTAGCCCTGCATCAAACCGTTGGTTTTTTTTAACCGGCGATACCACATCCATTTATAATCTGGCCCGTCAGGGTTTCCTGGTTAACGCCATAAAAGAAAACGACGACGATTTTATTTACAGCGATAATCTGGTATTGATTGACTCAGAAAAACGCATCCGCGGCTATTACAAAGGAGCCAATACCAATGATATTAACCGCCTGACCGACGAGATCAAAGTATTAATTGCCGAGGAGCTGCGCAAAGTTGATAAACCGTTGTATTAGAGGTAAGGAATAAGGTGTAAGAATCAAGGCAATGTAGGATGCTTACACCAATTGATAAAACAAAAAATGAATCTTGACTCTTGTGTCTTGATTCCTGATTCTTAGAAAAATGTCTGATAAATTTATATTTCGTTTTGTGGCGGTTATTACCGTAGTAGTGATTGCATTGGTAGTTTTGCTCAACAGGCACCTGATACCAGGTCCTGCTGTTGCGCCTGCCTTTACACCTTATTTGCCTATGCTTAACGCCATATTGAATGGCACATGTACCATACTGTTATTGGTATCACTGTACTTTATCAGGCAGGGAAATATACAGGTACATAAAAATCTGAATATCCTTACCTTTAGTTTATCAGCACTGTTCCTGGTATCCTACGTGTTATTTCATTACCTTATGCGTAATGAAATAATATATGGAGATATCAATGGTGATGGTGTATTATCAGATGCAGAAAGGGCAGCCGCCGGTGGCATGCGTGCTTTATATCTTTGTATCCTTACCCCACACATTATACTGGCAGCAGGTGTATTGCCGCTCATTTTGCTCAGCTTTCACCGTGGCTTGCAAATGCAGGTAGCCAAACACAAAAAACTGGTACGCTGGACATTCCCAATATGGTTGTATGTAACCGCATCAGGCGTTATTGTTTATTTAATGATACGGCCGTATTATCATTTTTAATCCTGGTACTAAGTAACGAGTATTAAGTATTATTACAGGATAAAGGTTTACATACTTTGTATATCTTTAGCAAATTAATTACCTGTAAAATACTTATCATGAAAAAAATTCTATTCCTGCTGTTAATAGGGTTGCCATTTTTGGCAAAAGCACAATATGCAACTTCAATAATCACATCCAATGTTGCCAACTATACTTACGTAGGCACATTAAATCCAACAGGTTTGGGTAGCGCTCAAAAATTGATCATAACTGTATTTGGTGGAGGGTGGTATAATTGGAACTCCCTGGGCGAAACTACTTTTTATATTGGCAATTACGGCGATTTAACAGTGAATCGTGTTACCATGGGCTCATCCGATGGAGGCAATATTACCTTACAGGCATATACCAATACCAATAATACTATTGATTTTTATGTATATACAAATAACTGGGTTTCTTATGCGGTAAAATCCATTATTATACAAGGAAGCACCCCCGTTACTCAGAGTATACCAATTACTAACTCAGGTACAGTTCCTAAGGGTACTACGCTGGCATTGAATATAAACCCGGTTATGATCACTGATGGAAGCGGTAATATCGGGCTCAATACAGCCTCTCCTGATCCTGGCTATAAATTATCTGTAAACGGTAAAGTGCGTACGAAAGAAGTAAGGGTAGAAGCAAACTGGGCCGACTATGTGTTTGATAACAGTTACCCATTGTTGCCATTGGAAAAAGTGGAACATTACATTAAAGACAATCATCACTTGCCTGATGTACCATCGGCAGCTGAAGTAAGCAAGAACGGCATTAACTTAGGGGAAACTGACGCGCTGCTGCTTAAAAAGATAGAAGAACTGACACTTTATTTGATTGAGAAGAATAAAGAAAACAAAAAACAGCAAAATTTAATTGATCTCCAGACAGAAGCACTCCAGGTTCAAAGTGAAAAGCTGAAACAGTTAGAAGATAGATTAAAGCATTTAGAGAACAATAATAAAACTAACTAAGAGCCGAACAATACGCTCTACTGAAACTTCTGTAGATTATCATAGGATTGCATGGTTTCAGCCTTCGGCTTACATCCAGCCGAAAGTTGAAACCATACAGTCCACAGGCTGAAAATCTGCGGCAGCAGTGTATCTGGATTTAAAAGTCTTCATACTTGATACGGCATTAATAATTAGCTAAATTTGCCATCATGAAAACAGGTTTTAAAATTATATTATTTGTATTTGCCCTGGGCCTTATGGTTTGCAGCAGGCAACCTGTAAAAGCGCAATGCGCCCAATGTGCAGCCACGGTTGAAACCAATGCCAAAAGTGGTGGTAACGCCGCCAAAGGTTTAAATAATGGTATTTTATTTTTATTAGGTGCGCCTTACCTGGCAGCCGGTGTTGTTGGCTTTATCTGGTACAAAAAATATCGTCGTAAAAACGTCGACCTTAACATACGTAAGGAAAAACTGCACCTGAATTAAGATTCGCGGTTTGTGTTGCCGGGTTCGTATGTAATGTTTACTGTTATCCCCGAACCTCGCTCCCCGAGCCCCGACCCACACCAAACAATAATATCATGCCGCCAACTCCCAAGTCTTGGGCTATGCTTCATTGTAAGTGCCCGCGTTGCCGCAGAGGGAATATGTTTCAGGGAGGTGCTTATAGCTTTTCTAATAAAATAAACCTTAATTGCCCGCATTGTAATTTACATTTTGAAATTGAGCCAGGATATTTTTATGCCGCCATGTATGTAAGCTATGCTTTAAACGTAGGCGAAGCACTAGGTCTGGCCTGGCTTACCTTTCTCATCACCCATAATGCCGACTCGCCCTGGTTGTATCTAAGTGTCATAATTTTGGGCTGTTTTGCATTAGCACCTATAAATTTCAGATATTCGCGTGTACTATTGTTATATTGGTTATCACCCAAGATACATTACCAGCCATATTTAGATACTGATGATAAACCAGGAAAGTCTTGAATTTTTAAGGGATCTCGCAGCAAACAATAACCGGGAGTGGCTTTCAGAGAACAAAGGGCGTTATGAAAAAGCCCGCGAAAATGTAATTGAGTTCACCGTGGAGCTACTCAGCGAAATGCACCAGGTAGACCCGGCGATTGACGAAACGCTCGACCCCAAAAAATGCGTGATGCGTATTTACCGCGACATCCGTTTCAGAAAAGATAAAACACCGTATAAAATAAACTTTGGCATTAGCCTGCCCACACAAGGTACAAAGCTTGGTGGAGCTGAGTATTATTTGCAGATACAGCCTGGTGGTAACTCTTTTATTGCCGGCGGATATTGGATGCCCGAAGCCGCTCATCTCAAAGCCATACGCCAGGAAATTGATTATAACGCACATGATCTGAAACAGATTATTGATGCGCCAGAGTTTGTAAAGCTATTTGGCGATTTCAGGGCGCAGGAGCAATTAAAAACCGCTCCGCAGGGTTACACGCCAGACAATGAAAATATCGATCTGCTGAAGCTTAAAAGTTTTATTGCCTGGCATAAGATAAGTGATAAAGATATCGTTAAGAAGAACGCAGCGGCGCAAATTGCACAGGATTGCAAGCTCATTTACCCGCTCAACGTTTTTTTAAGGAATGCGATGGCGTAAGATAAAAGGTAAATATCGAATACTGAATATCGAACACCGATTTTTAGGGGTTGGAAATAGATGTTCGATATTGAAAAAAGATAATACTACTAAAACCACATATTACAATGAAGATCACCTACTACCTGTTGGCCCTGGCCTTGAGTCTTACTTTTTATTCTTCCTGTAAGATCATGTCGCCGAAGGCTTACAAAGCTTTGATTGCCGAGCGCGATTCCTTAACTACCCGTACCGAAACATTGGAAACCCAGGTTTTTCAGCTTAAGGCCGACACCATGCGCCTGCATCGCGAACTGGCCAACCTGAGCAATAACAATAGTGCCTTGAACAGTAATCTGAGCACCAGCTCATCAAAACTAAAACGTTTGGCAGCCGATCTGGAAAAACGCGAGGCCCGTTTAAAAGAGGTAGAAGATATTTTGCGTAAACGCGATGAAGCCGCCAACGCCCTCAAAAATAAATTGCAACAGGCCTTATTGGGCTTTCAGCAAAGTGGTTTAACGGTTGATATCCGTAACGGTAAAGTATATGTATCATTGGCCGATAAGCTGCTATTCCCATCAGGAAGCATTGTTATTGACGATAAAGGTAAAGCTGCCCTGAAACAACTGGCCGTGGTGCTGAACAAAGAACCCGATATTAACATGGCCATTGAAGGTCATACCGACGACAAAAAGGTAATTAACTTGGGCCAGATCAAAGATAACTGGGACCTGAGCGTACTGCGTGCTACCTCGGTAACCCGCTATCTGACCGAGGTTGAAAAGGTTGACCCGCACCGGTTAACGGCTACAGGCAAAAGCGAGTTTCAGCCTATCGATCCGGCTCCAACCAATGAGGCCCGTGCCAAAAACCGCCGCATCGAAATTGTGCTCACCCCACGATTGGATGAGCTGTATAACTTGATTACGAAGTAGAGCCCCCTAACCCCCTGAAAGGGGAACAGGAGTTTGACGGATAGAAAAATCAGACTTACGAAGTTTTTAAAACTTCGTAAGTCTTTTTAGTTTACATATAAAAGCAAAGGCCGGTGCGATTCCTTCCTTGGGGAAGGGGAGGAAGGGGTTTGTAATGCTTTGCACATTAAACCTCCCTGACTTTTATCATAGGTATAAATTGCGTATATTTGTATGAAATAAAACAGCCCGGTACTCTGAAATAAGAGTGCCGGGCTGTTTTGTTAAGAGGAAAAACAGTCAAAAAAACGACTGTTTTTTATGTAGTTATTTGACAGTCAATAAATTAATACTTTTTAAAGTTTCAAAAGCCGCTTAAAACCGGGTTTAAATTTGTTAAAAAGTGTTAAAATGAGGTTTTTTCGAACAGTTTTTGAGCGATTTTGCCCCGTTTTCGGCCCGAAAAATGTTAAAATTTGAGGTTTAAAAAGTTTTTACTCTACCTCTTTCATCAGGGTATTGAACATCACAAACTTCTCATCAAACTTTTGCTGATGAATAGCTTGGAACTTGTGGAGGTGGTTCATGTAAAATTCCTGAAACCGTTCAATGCTATCGGCATTGTACTGGATGCAATAGGTAACCCCTTCATTCGGTGAGTCAATAACCGTTAATATCTTGTACGACTGGAAACAGCCCGTAGCCATTATAGCGGGTATGTGAACAGTCTTGATCCAGTTAAGCCACTCATCATGAATGGTTTCTTCAATTATTATAGTGTCGTTGTATACAATCATGGTGCTGCAAAAGTAATTATTTGGTTCATTAGTTTATTGGTTCACTTGTTCATTAATGGAATGCGTCCTATCCGATGAACTATTTAACGTGAGCCCGGCATAAGCAGTTCAGGTTATTTAAAGGCTCCCTGAATACTTTGCTTAAAGCTGATCAGTGTAAACCCCATTATTTATGGGTTTACACTGTAAACCGTTTTTTTTGATGTAAAATAAGTTAATTAATTGATTATCAATAATATATAATAATGTAAACCGTAAAAAGTGTAAACCCATGTAAACCCACTTTTAACAAAAACGGACATTGGGATCAGGTTTGCATTTCTTATCCCGAACTCACGTTATTTACTAATAAACCAATGAACAAGTGAACCACTCAGGAATCCGCTTTATCGCCCCTTAACAGTCTGAAGCGTTTGCGGGCTTCGTTGATCCAGAGGCTTCCGGGGTAGTCTTTGACAATCTTTTCATACCAGATTTTGGCGCTGGCTTTGTCATCGAGGCGATTTTCATAAATATCGCCCAGCATAAAAACAGCATCATCGGCCCACAGGTCATTCGGGTGTTCGTCGACTATTTTTTTCAGGAGGGGTACAGCGCCGGCATAGTTCTTCTGCTGTATCAGTATCCTTGATTTCGACATCAGTATATCGTCGCTCAGGCTATTGTTTGGAAATTTTTTGTCGATGCTATCCAGGGTCATTACAGCTTTGTCGGGCTGTTCAGCAAATATCAGCAGATCGGCCCGGGCATATATTTTTAGGGCATTGCCTACGCTATCGGCAACTGTATTATCGCTAATTAACAATTGTAAATTAAGCGCGTCGTTGGCAATTAGTTGTGATGTGGCAGCTTTGAGTATGTTAAGCTGCCCTTTGGCCCAGGTAAAATCGCCGGTGTAGTAAGCCAGTTTGGCGTTCCTGAATTTGGCATCCTGGTTTATATCGGTATTGGGGAAATCTTTTTCTACCTGGCTGTACAATAGGGTAGCTTCCCATGGTTGTTTGTTGATGAGGTATATATCGCCCAGGTCAAGTTTGCAGGCGGCCAGTTGCTCGGGCCTGATATTGGGAATGGTTACCGCATCCTCGAGCAGTTTTTGAGCTTCGGTTAATTTATGCAGTTTAAAGGCTTGCAGGTTAGCCAGTTTCTGCATGGCAAAAACGGTACTATTATTCCGCCCAAATTCGGTAAGCAGGTCGTTATAATCCTGCTCCAAACCGGTCAGATCAGCTGGCAGGTATTTGCCCGAAGTTACTTTTAAATTTTTAGTGTTGATGAGTTCAATTTTAGCCGGGATATACATGGGCGATGTTTTACCTTTACTAATAATATACTCGTATCCGCGGATTGCGGCGTCATAAGCTTCATTGGAATTGAGGGTGCGGCAAAGTTCAAAAATATTGGAGCCATCATCATTTTGTCTGCGGCTTAGGGCCAGGGCCTGGTTCAGGGCCAGATCAAACTCCTTTTGCTGCATAAATTGCCAGCTAAGCAACTCGGCATATATCGTTTGCTGCGGATCCTTCTGTATGCGTCGCAGCAAGTTCGATTTCAGCATATTATAATCGGGCTCACCTTCATAAATGGTGGAGAAGGCATTTTCGGCCTGGGAAATAAAATTGGGATTCGCCGGTAAAAAGTTTAAGTATTCTTCGGTAAGATTTACCTTATCCCGTTTAAAGCGATACAGATTGATGAGCTCGTAGGTAAACGCCTCGTTATTATTGAGCGTTTTGCGGCCCTGCTGAAATATTTTTATGGCATAATCCAAATTAGCACTCTGGTAAAATTGCCCGGCCAGCATGGCTATTTCATTCCTGTCGGCCGGCAGGTTTTTGATTAAATTGTCGTAAATGGCATCGGCCTTGCTGAGGTCACCCTGTTGAGTGTATACGGTGCCCAGCGTTATCTGGTACTGATTTTCGTTTGGATGTTTACGAACCAGTTTTTTGACTACGTTTTCTGCTTCATCAAATTTTTTAAGACTAAGCAGGGTGTTCACATAGTAGGAGTAGAAGCCTTCGTTGTCCTGTTTGTATAGTTTCTGGTATATATCCAGGGCTTTTTGAGGCTCTCCATTAGTGGCATATTGCTTGGCTAACTGCAGATCATTATCCTGTGCAAAAAGCCTGGCAGACATTACCAAAACAATAATAGCAGTATATATTAAAGTCCTCATCTGCTCAAAAATAGTCAATTAATAATTACCACGTTTCGGCATGATTATTTTAATATCATATAACGTTGTACTACGTGGGTAAAATTGTAGTGACATTTTGATAACATTAAGTTATTTAGCTAATTTGACCAGAATAATAAAATTGGGGTGATTACCATGTTGGGCCGATTAAGACATCTATTGTTAATTGTTTTTATAATAACCTTATATTCCTGTAAGAATAAAGTAAGGCAAATTCCTATTGCCGATTTTTTTAGGGCTCCTGAAAAGATGTTTTATAAACTATCACCCGATGGTAAGTATGTATCTTATCTGAAGTCGTACAGGGAGAAGAGAAACCTTTTTGTACAGTCGCTTAGTGATGGTAAGGAGCAGATGGTGACCTCTTTTGATCATTTTTCCGTGCGTCCTGATTATTTCTGGACCTATAATGACCAATTGGTTTTTAGTCACGAAGGGAGGGATTTTGATAGCTATAAGATGTATGCGATTGACGTAGACTCTTTAAAATTACGCACTGTGCTGAGTTTGAATAAGGTAAAGGTTGCCATGCTTAACCGTAGTAAAAATGAGCCAGACGTGATCACCATTAAAATGAATCAACGCGATCCAGCGAATTTTGATATCTATCGCCTTAACATAAAAACGGGTGAATTGAAACCTTATCTGATTAATCCGGGTAATATAACGGAGTGGTTTCCTGATGACGATGGCAAAATACGTCTGGTTCGATCATCTGATGGGGTAAATGAAACTATTTCATACCGGCCGGATGATGATGCCCCATTTAAGCCTATTATTGAAAATAACTTTAAAAACTCGGTAAAACCAATTGCTTTTACGGGGGTGAAAAACTATTTCTACGCACTGTCAAATGTTAATCGCGATAAAACAGCCCTGGTTGAGATCAATGCAGAAGACGGTAAAGAGCAAAAGGCTATTTTTAGCTGTAATAAGGCCGATATATTGAATGTGGAGTATTCCAGAAACAAACATCAGGCTGAATTTGCTTCATGGGAGGATTCGATACCGCATAAGCACTTTCTGATACCTGCTGTTGAGCAAATATATAACAACCTGCTTCAGCGACCAGAGCTGGCGGGGAATGAGATAAAGGTGATAGATAGAGATAGTGCCGAAAACAAGTTTATCCTGAATACTTATACAGACCGTAATCCAGGTTCCTTTTATCTGTATGAAAAAGACGCAGATAAACTGACTAAACTAGGGGATGTTAACCCGAGTTTAACGCCCGATAAGCTTTGCTCGATGCAGGCAATCTCCTACAAAGCACGTGATGGTTTGTTGCTAAATGGATATTTAACGTTACCACAGGGTAGTAAACATACTAATTTACCAATGGTGGTTATACCGCATGATGAGCTCTGGCGTAACCGGGACTCCTGGGGTTATGATGAACGTGTACAGTTTTTAGCCAACCGGGGATACGCGGTATTCCAGGTGAACTACCGTGGTTCAACCGGATATGGTAAAGCTTTCAGGAGTGCCGGATTTAAGCAGGTTGGTGGTAAAATACAGGATGATATAACTGATGGGGTACATTGGCTTATAGCGAAAAAGATAGCTAATCCCAAAAAAATAGCCATCTTTGGTAATGGCTTTGGTGGTTTTTCGGCATTGTATGGCATATCATTCCATCCCGAGCTTTATAATTGTGCCGTAGTACAAAACGGGCTCATTAACTTTTTTACTTTTATTAAGGATGCGCCACCATTTTTAAAGCCTTATTTAAAAATGATATACGAAATGGTTGGTAATCCCGAAACAGATGCCGATCAGCTTAGGGCTATTTCGCCGGTGTTTCATACAGATAAGATAAAAGCTCCTTTAATTATTTTTCAGGGAGCTAAAGACCAACGAGCCAATATCAGCGAGCTTAACCAGTTTGTACGCGAACTACGTAAGCGGAATGTTGATGTAAAATACTTTTTAAAACCCAATGAACGGGCCTTTTTTAGAAATGAGCGTAACCGTATGGAAATGTACGCTGAAATAGAAAAATTCCTGGATTACAACATGCGGGTTAAACCATAATACCCCTTATGCCTGTACATAGAAATGCTTACCGCAAAAGTTTTTTGCTGATCATCATATTTTTGGTGCTTATATCGGTAACTTTTGTAGTGGCACTTTTTGTATCGTATAATCTTACAGCAAAATATGTAGAGAATGAGTTTGGTTCCAAAAAAATTGATGTGCTGGAACAAACCATAAAACCCTATAATGATTTTTTTCAAAATAAGATCCCCGAAATCACCTCATACCAGGGCTTTTTAGATTCTGCTTCGGCAGCTAAATATGCAGCATCAGTTTTTCATGATTATGCCTTTGTAAGAAGCATCGTTTTTTATGATGTATTGATAGGGAGTAAAGCCCCCATCACTATCCGCAGGAACAACCTGGATATATCCGTCAGGTCGATTTATCAATATTGGTATAAAAAGGGAAAGGTGATTGGAGCTAAAAGGATCAGCCCCTCTGATGAATCGGATTTTAAAGAAATGGCGGTTAAACTCAACAATTATATCGCTTTTTCAGATACAAGTCGTGTATCCAGCCAGGATGAGTTATTTAAAACATTTTGGGATGTAAAGCCCAATAAAATCAGTTATACCAATATACTGCGGCGCGAGGATATCAAAATATACCGCGACCTGCAACAACGTAATTCGGTTTCAGCGTCGTACAAACAAAACATGATGACTTTTCATCTCGATCCGTATCGGTTAAAGATAAAAAATACACATCATGAGTTGTATCAGAATGTATCTATACAGCCTGTTGTTTATGATCCTGTTGATAGCGACGGTGACAAACTGATAACCGAAGTTTCGTTCCCCGGGTCGTTTTCTGATTATAAGTTATATTTTAGTTCAGAGCACGGTTACCTGGCCAACGAAATCAACAAGCGTTTTATGCCTATTGGAGCGGTGGTTTTATTAATATCACTTTTTTTGGTACTTATCGGCTGGCTCATTTACCGCAACCTAAATGTCAATATCAAGCTGTTTAAGCTACAGTATGATTTTATTAATAATTTTACCCATGAGTTTAAAACACCTGTTAGCGTTATAAAAATTGCAGGGTCAAACTTGCGTGGTGATGGCGAGCTCACCGAAAGGCAACGTAAACATTATGGCAAAATACTGGATGAAGAGGCCGATAAGCTCAATGATTTGATGAATAAATTATTGTCATTTACTCAGCTTGAAAATAAATCCATCACCCTTAAAAAAGAAGAAATAGTGGTGGCGGATTTTGTAAGCCGGTATACCGAAACGTTTAAAATAAAGTACCCGGATTTTAAATTAAATGCCCAAATAAGCGGTGTTCATACCTTTTATACTGATCCTGTTTTGTTGGGCAGTGTATTTCAGAATCTGATCGAAAACGCTTATAAATACTCCCATCCGCAAAAAAAAGAATTGAATATAAATATTACGCATAAAAAGGGTGATATTGTATTTTCATTTGTTGACAAGGGAATAGGTATACCTAAAGAAGAAGTAAACAATATATTTAAGAAATTTTACAGGATAGAAAATCAGTATAACCAAAATGGAAGCGTGGGCCTGGGTTTGGCATTTTGTAAAGAACTGGTTAATTTTATGGATGGAGACATAGTTGTTCATAGTAAAGTTAATGAGGGCTCGGAATTTATAGTTACGCTTCCATACGAAAATTAAAATATGAATAAAGAAATTAAAATTGCGCTGGTTGAAGATGATGAAAACCTGCGTTTCCTGGTAGCTGAACGGTTACAATCTGAAGGATACAAAGTATTGGAGGCGGATAATGGCGATGATGCCGAAAAGATAATACTGGATGAACAACCGGATATTGTTTTGCTCGACTGGATGCTGCCCGGAAAACCCGGATCGCAGGTATGCGACAGTATCAGGGAAAAAGGGTACGATAAATTGATCATTATGATGACAGCCAAGGCTCAGGATGTTGATAAGATAGAAGCTTACAACTTTGGTGTATCTGATTATATTACCAAGCCATTTAACATGGATGTGCTGGTGGCGATGATTGACAGTAAGATCAAGTTTTCTCTGAACAACGAAAAAACGGAGTCGTATCGTTTCGCCAATATGGAACACCTACCCAACACCCATTTATTGATCAGGGATAATCGTAAAATTGAGCTGACTATTTTAGAAAACCGGATATTGCTTTATTTTCTGAAAAATAAGAACAAAGTGATCAATCGGGAAGAGCTGATGATGGAAGTTTGGGGTTACAATGCCGATGTAAATACGCGCACCCTGGATATGCACATTGTACGTCTGCGTAAAAAGATCGAGACCAATGCCGATTCACCGCAATACCTGCAAACGGTAAGGGGAATAGGGTATAAGTTTGTATATAATCAGTAGGCATCTAATCCCCTGAAGGGGGACCTTATGTGTTAATAAGTGGGTTTACCTGGTTTACATAATTTATGGTTGATTATTATGTAAGTAGCTTAATATGAGTAAACTGCGTTAGTTTTGTTGCCATTTAATGGGTTTACATGTAAACCATAGCATTCCAGTATATATTGGCCACAATAAAATCGCTATAAAAAGTCCTTTCATCTACCAATGTATAGCTATTCGAGATAAAACATGTTTTTATTTCGGGTAGTTTACCTGCCTCAATACCACAAATCAACCTAAAAAAAACGAACATACTTTTCAATAAGAACTGCTGCCACCACTTGCCGGTAAGTTGAAAATCGGCATTGAGCCACAGGGCTCCCGGTTTTAGTGTGGTATGTATATAAGTAAATACCGTCTTTAATGTTTGTTCTGTGAAATTATCAAACAGAAAAGGGGTTATCACGGCGTCAAAACCGGGCGTTAAGTTTACCTGTTCAATTACGTTTTGAATATAAACGATCTCATTACCCCCAATGTCTCTTTTTTTCGATAAGTCCATCATTGCCGCGGCAACTTCCACATAGGTAATTAGCAAACCGGATGGGTGTATTTTTGTAAGCTCTTCCAATATCCAACCGGTACCGCCACCAACAATAAGCACTCGGGAGCCCGGCTTAATAAAGCTGAGCAGATATAACTGGGCGTTTACCAGTGAATTACCATATACCAAACGGGAAAGGCGGTCATAAAACCAGGCTGAATTATTAAAGTTAGCCGCCATAACTTAATGGCCAAAAAGAAAGCGGAATGCCATTAATACTACATATTGTAATATGAGCACACCATCCATAAAAAAGAAATAGTAATACTCATCTTTTTCCCATGCCGATTTAAATATAAGCCAGCCTGTTAAAATAACGGTAACGGTTAAGGCCCAAAAATCGGTACTAAAGCCATTAGCCCTGAACAGGAACAACAAAATGAGATAGCCTGCCAACAAAACCTGGCAAAACAGGTAAGCGTTTTTTTCGCCCCAGGCAACCGGGATGGTTTTTAAACCTTGTTTGCGATCTTCAAACAAATCGCGGATGTCAAAAGGAATAGTAAGGGCACCGATGAACAAAAAGCGTTTAGCTATCAGTATGGTAGTATCGCGCATAGATATGTCATTGTTATGCAGGTGGAGCACCTCCAGTACGGGAAACAAAACACAACTCAGTGTCCATACCAGGGTGATCAGAAATGGTTTTAGGCCGGGTATATTACGAAGCCCAAACTTATGATCACCAATAGTAAATAGTGGCAAGCCATAGGTAAATGATAAGCAGCCCAAAAAAATGAGCAATATTTTTGACTCGGTAGTAATTAAAAAAAACAGAGGTATAAGCGATAATAAAGACACGATGGTAAAAGTTACCATAAGTCTGTAATGCGTAAAAAACCAACGTACCCGTTTATATGGTGATGACTCGGGTTGTTTGGGGCGCGCAATGAGTATACAAAAATTGTAAATGCCCAGGGTTGATGTAAATAATAACGCTAAGACAGGAAACATAGGTTTTGCACCAATCAGCTGGAAGGTAAGCAAAGCCTGGGCAACAGCACAAAGCGACATGAAAATATTACTGAACAGCAGGAAATCAAAAACAGGTTGAAATATTTTTTTCATTTGTTATGAATATCCGCCTGCATTTTGATCTGTTAAGATCGGTATCCCGAAGGGTCCTGGCCGGCTTTTAATGTAAATATCGTAATCTCCGGTAATATTCCAACTCTGCCCGCTAAACCAACAAAACCATATCCCACGTTCACATATAATTGCTGTTTACCTTCCTGATAATGACCGGCCCACTCTTTATAAACGTATTCGATAGGGCTCCACTGAAAATGCTCTGTACGAACGCCAAACTGCATACCATGTGTATGACCCGAAAACATGGCATCTATCTGTGGATATTGAGGCAATACTTCGCCACGCCAATGTGACGGATCGTGAGATAACAATAGTTTTACAGGAAGATCATCCGTGTTTTTGGTTGTAAGATCCATGCGGCCATACTTGGGGAACATACTCAACTCACCCCAATTTTCAACACCCAGTATGCCTATCTCTTCGCCATTAACTTTTAAACGCCGGTGTTCGTTAAGCAAAAGGTTCCAGCCCATGTTTTTATGGGTAGCCATCAGATCCTGATGATCCTTCTTTTTATCGGCTATGGATGGCCAGGTGCCATAATCGCCATAATCATGATTGCCCAGTGAGCTATAAACCCCAAGCGGGGCCTTTACTTTAGAGAAAATGTCCTGATAATCGTTCATTTCGGAGGATTGTCCATTCACCAGATCGCCAGTGAAGAAAATGAAATCAGGTTTTTCTTTTAGCAGCATTTCTACGCCGCCAAGCACTGCTTTTTTGTTGTAAAAGCTGCCCGAATGTATATCTGATACTTGTCCCAACTTAATGCCATCAAAGGCTTTGGGCAAATTGGGCAGATACATGGTTTGATATTTTACATGATAATCATACAAGCCTTTAGGCATGCTGATTTTGATGGCTGCCAGTGGTATGGCACCCGCAAGTAAACCAGCCTTCATCAAAAACTCAGAGCGGGGTATGGCATGCTCCTGCGGAGGAATGCTGATATCTTCGGACTTTCTTTTTAGCCGGTTACGCCGTAATACCAGCATTCGCCTCAGATCATCAATCATCAGAAAAGGCAGAAACGATATCTTACCTAAAAAAATCAGGAAAAAAGCCATGAGCGTGGCCGCTCTTATTCCTACACCTAAATTAATATAAACGGCTAGTAACAGCCCGGTTATCAATAGAATAGAAATAAACCAATAAAAAAAAGTAAAGTCGCCCGAATGAGGCAACTTCCATTTTTTAAACGCGCCGCGTATGCCGTGTAATACATACAGGTCAATCAGCAGCAGTATAGTAACAATCAGTGTTATGTTGAGTGCCTGTTCCCTCATTTTATTTTTAGCATCAAGTAGCTAGTATCAAGTATCAAGATTTTTGATTGGTTTATGAAAAACTGTAGCTGTCGTGTTACTTGATACTAGCTACTTGATACTTAACTTTTGTTCAAATTAATAACGATCATCATCTAAATCAAGATCATCTTCGTCATCAGGCTGCAAATTAAACAAACTATTGAACATATCTGAGAATGCAAAGCCATTATCTAAGAAACCCTTGTTGAGTTGTGAAAACTCCGACAGGCCGTGCAATACAAATTCCATCAACAATAGCTGTTGGTTTTCGGTGAGACGTGGATGCGTTTTTTTAACCAGGTCTTTTAGTCCGGCTACTTCATTAAGGGCTTTTTTATAATCCTGTAATGACAGGTCATCAACCAATGCCAGGTTATTGCCCTCACCAAACCAATTAATGATGCTGACATATGGGTTTACACCTTTGGCCTTTTTAGCTTTTTCTGGATCTGGGAAAAATTGCAGTAAAGATGCTTTAATGGCTTTGCCTATCAGGATATTGGCCACCTTGCCCGGACCTTCCAATTCACCTTCATATACCAGCTCAATCTTACCAGTTATGGCTGGGATAACCCCCAAAAAGTCGGTAATGCGTACAAAAGTGCTGGTTTCGTTATTGATGATCATGCGACGCTCGGCATTGCTGATCAGGTTTTCAAATGCCGAGATGGTTAAACGTGCCGATACGCCCGATTTTTTATCGATATATTCAGAATTACGGGCTTCAAAAGCAATCTGCTCTACCAGGTTTTTTACCAGGCTGTCGGCCTCAATATTGGCGCGTTGCTCTTCGGTAAGAGAGGCTTCTTGCTGGGTAATCTTGCGTGAAATTTCAACCGTGCGGGGATAATGAGTTAATATCTGGCTTTCGATACGGTCTTTTAAAGGCGTAACTATAGAACCGCGGTTGGTATAATCTTCCGGATTAGCGGTAAATACAAACTGGATATCCAGCGGTAAGCGTAGTTTAAAACCACGTATCTGTATGTCCCTTTCTTGTAATATATTAAATAGTGACACTTGTATACGTGCCTGCAGATCGGGAAGCTCGTTAATCACAAAGATACCGCGGTGTGCCCGTGGAATTAAGCCAAAGTGGATAACCCGTTCATCTGAGTAGGTTAATTTTAAAGTGGCTGCCTTGATAGGATCAACATCGCCAATCAGATCGGCAACGGTAACATCTGGGGTGGCCAGTTTTTCAGTATAACGTTCTGAGCGATGGATCCAGCCTATAGGGGTTGCATCGCCTAATTGGGTTACTGCATTATGTCCATACCATGATATGGGGTTATACGGATCGTCAAACAGGTCTGAGCCTTCAATATAAGGTATATATTCATCCAGCAGGTTCACCAGCAGGCGTGCGATACGCGTTTTAGCCTGACCGCGTAAACCCAGTAATAATATATTGTGTCTTGACAGGATAGCGGTTTGCAGATCAGGTATAACAGTATCTTCAAAACCAACGATACCTTCAAAACCGCCTTCGCGTTTTTTTAATTGGGTAATCAGGTTGGCACGTAATTCATCTTTCACCGATCGGCTTTTATAATCAGTTTTTTTTAACTCACCGAGTGTTTTTATATCGAGTAGTTTGTTCATCTAAATGCTTTGTTATAGGTAATTACTAACCTCGATCAGGTTTTGATCGGGGTCGCGGAAATAGATCGATCGTATTTTGCCGGTGGCGCCGGTACGTTCAAATACTCCCTGTGTTTGTATGTTCTTATTTTCGAGTTCTGCTTTAAGCTGGTCAATAGCGTCTGTTGCGATAAAACAAATGTCAATGGCTCCGGGAGTGGGATGATCGGCTTTTGGTTCAAACTCCTTTCCCTTTTGATGCAGGTTGAGTTTTTGATTGCCAAACTTCAGGGCTTTTCTACCCTCCCCAAACGTTTCAACCTCCATACCCAATACATTTCTATAAAATGTACAGGTTGCCTCTATATCTATTACGGTTAAAACCAGGTGATCTATACGGTCGATTTTCATGATATCCTCAATGTCTGCACATTCGCATATTTTTACCTTACCGTTTTTCTTCTGTTTTTAATATAATCTTCAAAAATATATTCGCCCAGGCCTGTTAATGAACTGTAAAAAGCTTTTCCGCCGTTGGTTTCCGTAAACTTACGAACAAACTGCTGTAAATACGGATCCTTAGCTATCATAAAAGTAGTAATGGGTATTTTTAAGCGTTTACATTGGGCTGCCATGTTCAGTGTTTTATTCACCACTTTTCTATCCAGGCCGATGCTGTTTTTATAATACCGGGTACCTTCTTTTAAACAAGTAGGTTTACCATCGGTGATCATAAAGATCTGTTTATTGTGCGTTTTACGCCTACGGAGCAGATCGGTAGCCAGTTCCAATCCTGCATAGGTATTGGTATGATATGGGCCAACCTGTAAATAGGGCAGGTCCTGCAAAGTTATGGGCCAGGCATCATTACCAAATACAACAATATCCAGGGTGTCTTTTGGGTATTTGGTGCGGATCAGTTCGGCCAAAGCCATGGCTACTTTTTTGGCAGGAGTTATCCTGTCTTCGCCGTATAAGATCATGGAATGTGAGATATCGATCATCAATACGGTGGAAGTAAGAGTTTTGTAATCCATTTCTTCTACTTCCAGGTCGCGCTCGGTCATCATAAAATCGCCGATGCCATGATTAACCTGTGCATTATGGATAGATTGGGTCATGTCTATCTGATCCAGACTATCGCCAAATTCAAACTCACGGCGTTCTGCATTTTTTTCATCACCCTGACCCGATTGTGGGCTGCGGTGATTGCCTTTGCCTGATTTTTTGAGTTTACCAAATATCTCTTCCAGCGCCGATTGCCTGATGCTTTGCTCTGTTTTGGCGGTGATATTAAAGCCACCATTTTGACGGTCCTCGTCCAGATAGCCTTTTTGTTTCAGTTCGTCAATAAAATCACCCATGCCATAATCGTCATTGGTGAGGTTGTATTGTTTATCGAGTTCGTTAAGCCAGGCCAAAGCTTCGCCTGCATCGCCCGAAGTATAGTTGAGCAATTCCAGGAATAATTTTAATAATTCGTCAAATCCGCCTTTGGGGATTTGGTTTGGCTTAAATTTGGAAAATCCAAAACCGCGCATATCGTGTCCTTTCTTACATAAAGAAACGGATAATTATTCTTAAAAGTTTGGTTTGTCCTATACTTAAGCAAATTGTTAGGTAAGTATGACAAAAGAAAGATGTACGGATGTGCGGATTTCAGATGTGCGGATGGAAAAGAAAAAAATGCGTTATTGAGGGGGACGAAATAATCCCTTTATACAGGGCGGCTTTTTGTCTGAAACTGGATTCTTAGGATTAACTAAAACTCAACTTGTCATTCTGAGCATAGCGAAGAATCTGTTTACCGATATACAGAGTTAAGAATAGATCCTTCGCTATGCTCAGAATAACAAGTTTTGAATTTTGAATTTTTACTTGTTTACAAATACGCCAGGCTATTTAATAGTTCTGGTGGATAAACCGGATTGGCACCACGCTGGCTGGCCACAAAGGCGCCTACAGAACATGCTTTATCAACAATAGTTTGCATGGGGTGTTTGGCCAGTATACCGGCAACAAAAGTGGCCAGGAACGCATCGCCGGCACCTACCGAATCACTTACTTTTACGGGGCAGCCGGGGCTTTCATAAAATTCATGATCATGCCATACAATAGCACCACGTTCGCCGCGGGTTACACAAATAGTTTGGTTGTGATATTTGGAGCGAAACTCAATGATCTGATCACGTAATGAATCGCTGCTGCCACCTATCAGAAGAGTTGCTTCTTCTTCGTTCATTTTTACGATGTGCGCACGGGCGGCAAGTGTTTCGATGGTGGACAGTGCATAATGAGGCGGTCTGAGGTTTACATCAAAAATTTTTAGCGCCGGTGTTTCGTCGAGCAGGTTAAGCAGGGTTTCGCGGGTGGCGGTTTCGCGGCAGGAAAGGCTGCCATACACAATAGCTGATGCCTTTTTGCCGGCTGTGGTCAGTTCAGCCGTGGTTTGGATATTATCCCAGGATACGGGTTCGGGTATAATATAGGTAGCCTGGTTGTTTTCGTCCAGTTGAACGGTTACTTCGCAGGTAGGTAATTCGTCATCGCGTTGAATAAGAGGGGAGTTGAGACCGCTTTTTTGCAAAAAGTTTATCAAGCCGTCGCCGCTGTTATCCATACCTACAGAACTGGCAAATGCAACATTAACTCCTTGCTGCACTAAGTGCCTTGCCACATTCATAGGGGCACCACCTGCTTTTTTACCATCGCCAAAAGCGTCCCACAAAACTTCGCCGAAGCTTAATACCTGTTTGTTCATAAAGTTGATGTAAAGTTTGGTGTAGTATATTTCAAATATAACAGGATTTATTGATTTGAGGGATTAAACAGATTATCTGAAACATGATTTACCCGATTTAAAGATTCATAGGATTTTATCGTGGTAATCCTTTAATCCTACTAATCAAAGTTCAGACAAAAAATCAGGCGAAACCCTTATCTTTAATTTATGAAAAAATACCTTATATCTTGTTTTCTAATCCTAATTTCTTACTTCTCTCATGCGCAAGACAGGCAGGCCATACTCAAAGTAATGCACGATCAGGAACTAGCCTGGAACCGGGGAGATATTGATGGCTTTATGCTGGGCTACTGGAAATCAGACTCGTTGCTGTTTGTTGGTCAAAAGGGGCCGGTTTATGGCTGGAAAAGCACTATTGATCGTTATAAAAAAACCTATCCTGATAAGGCAACCATGGGACAGCTTACTTTTACTATACTACAAGTAAAAGTGCTAGATGCTACCAATGCTTTTTTATTTGGCGGCTGGAAACTGAAGCGTGATAAAGATGAGCCGGGCGGTTATTATACTTTGTGGTTTAAGAAAATAAAAGGCGAATGGAAGATCGTGTGCGATCATACATCATAGAGATATGAGCCATTAGATATGGGATTTGAGACAAAAGGTCGTAAAACAAAAATAGCGATGAGTGAAAATCATCGCTATTGTATATTTTAAAACGTAATACGTTCGTCGTAAAACTTAAAAAGGCTTCCCGGCGGCCAGTTCGCGGTTGGCCCATTTTACAGCCAGCTCTTCGCGGAATTTGGCATATTTTTCTTTAAAGGCCATTTTCAATACGCTGTCAACTCCGCCTTTAATGGCCAGGTTATACAAGCTGGCTGCTTTACGGCTGATAGAGGCATCCCAGGCGCGCAGGCTCAGGGAGTATGATCCGTCGATATATTTCATCCAATGCCAGTAACCTGTAGGCATAAACAGGGTATCGCCATGCTCCAGGAACACTTCAATACCCTCGACACCATCCAGTGCAGGGAATTTTTTGATATCGGGGTTTTGTACATCATAATCCTCCAAAGCATAGGTTGCATTTGGAATACAATACAAGCGACGTTTCCATTTGTTTTCGAACAAAATCACATGTTTGCGGCCACCAAAATGGGTATGGAAAATATGTGGCAGATCGATATCGTAATGTAAAAAGGTAACAGAATTAGAGCCTCCAAAAAACATGGCAGGCATACTTTCTAAAAAGCCACCCATTAAATCTTTTGGTAATACAATATCATCCAAGAGTTGCGGAGCCTGTTTGAAAATGTTGAAGAAAAATATCCTCAACTCGGTAGGCTGGCTGCGGATCATGTCAATATATTCATCAAAAGGCATTTCGGTTGCCGATGAGTTGATGGGTTTTGAAGGATCGGCTTTTGAGTTATCATATAGTGGCACCACCTTTTTGCCTACTACCTGTTTTAAATATTCTGGTGTCCATTTTTCACGGGCTGGCCAGCTTTTGGTAAGCCCTTTGATAACCAGCGGGCGGCGGGGATCTAAATAGTTCTTCTTAAAATCTTCAGGAGAAATATTTTCAACAGTATCAATCGGGTGGAGGATAAAACTCATATTGTAATTACGTTTCGGCTGTTTTATTTAAACTAATTTAACTTAAATACCGAAAAGCAAACAAAATAACGAAATAAAACCCCAAAAGGTATAAGCTTTTATGTTAAATAATGTAATTAACGTTAGGGTTTGCCGGCCATTAATGCATTTTGCGCGCGTTTAATGGCCAGTTTTTCCTTCCAATCCATATAGTCTTTCTTAAACTGGGCTTTCATCATGTTATCAAACTTACGTTGTATGGTTAAATTATACAGGCTTTTAGCTTTTATAGCCCATGATTTATCCCAGGCACGCAAGGAAATAGAGAATGACCCGTCCAGGTATTTCATCCAGTGCCAGTAACCTGTAGGCATAAATAAAGTATCGCCATGCTCCAAAACGGCTACCTGGCCTTCAATACCATCTAATGCCGGGAACCTTTCAAAATCAGGATTTTCTATATCGTAATCCTCCAACGCATAAGTAGCAAAGGGGATACAATACAGGCGTTCGCTCCATTTGTAATCAAACAAGATCACTTTTTTACGTCCGTTAAAATGGGTGTGGAAGATATGGGCAAGATCAATATCGTAATGCAAAAACGTAACAGAGCCTGCACCCCCGAAAAACATATTAGGATATTTATCCAGGAAACCACCCATCAGATCGGTTGGTGAACGGTAATCATCCAGCAATTTTGGCGCATGTTTTATAGGGTCGAATAAAAATATACGGAGGTCGGTAGGTTGTTTTTGTATGAGGTCGATATAATCGGCAAATTTCATTTCACTTGCTGATGCATTGATGGCTTTTGACGGATCGGCCTTGGAGCTATCATATAGTGGCACGGTTTGGTCGCCAACAGTTTCCTTTAAATAATCAAAGGTCCATTTTTGCAAGGCGGGCCAGCTTTGTGTTGCTTTACGAATAATAAGCGGTTTACGCGGATTTAAATAATTGTTAACAAAATCTGCTTTGCTTATATTATCAACGGTATCTATGGGTGTTAGATGTAAACTCATATTCACAATTAATTAACACGCAAAAATAATTAATTGAAAAAAAGTGCCAATTGTTTAATGGTTTTTTTGAGATTTTTCTGACAAAAAGAAAGCCTGGCAAATGCCGGGCTTTCTTTTTTATAAGTAACTGTAAACTTTTTATAGTTAACAGGTTAGTTTGGCATTAGTACAGCGTTAACTACATGTATTACGCCATTGCTTTGATTAACATCGGCAATGGTGATCCATGATTTGCCACCTTTTTCGTCAACCAGGTATAGTTTTTTACCTTGTGCCATAACTGTTAAGGTGCCACCGCTCACGGTGCTCAGTTCGGCTTTGCCATTTCCATCTTTTACTTTTGACCAAAGATCGGCTGCGCTTAATTTACCGGCAACTACGTGATAGGTTAAAATTTTGGTTAAAGCGGCTTTATTTGCGGGTTTAACCAGGTTATCAACAGTGCCTGCAGGCAATTTGTCAAATGCTTCGTTAGTAGGTGCAAATACGGTAAAAGGTCCTGCCGATGATAATGTAGGTACTAAACCAGCGGCTTTAACAGCAGCCACAAGGGTTGTATGGTCTTTTGAATTTACCGCATTTTCAACGATATTTTTTGTTGGATACATGGCCGCGCCACCTACCATTTTAGTTTGTGCATTGGCATTAGGCGATATTGCAAAAGCTGCTAATGCTAATACTGCTATGATTAGTTTTTTCATGATGTGATTAGTTTATAAATCGTTTTTAATGACACCCAAAGGTGCTGGTTTGTTTTGTTTTTCAATGTAACAAAGCTATCACGAGCTCTTGATAGTTTTATTAAATTTATAATAGACGCTATTTGTAAGAAGATACGGGGAGCGTAACATAACGGTTTTTATTAATACACTTAATTCTTACAACTTGCCGCTTTAAGCGCTATTAATCAATCAAAAGAACAGGCCGGCTGCAATATTATCGGCATAAAGCTTACCCGTGTTGGTAAGATACAAAATGTTATCCTGTTGCTTTATCCAGTCGTTATCAAAATACTGCCGGGCAGCAATTAATAATGGAGTGGCAGATGCTTTGGCTATGGTATTCAATTTATCCAGATCAAGACCCCACATGGTGCGAATGGAGGTCATGATATACTCGTTCAGGCGGTTCTCCTCTGTGAGGGTTTCGATTTCTGCGGGTAGTTTACCGGTTTCAATGCTTTGTATGTATTTAGCATTATTGGCTATGTTCCATTGCCGGGCTTCGCTGTTATACGAATGAGCCGACGGACCTATACCCAGGTATTTTACTCCCTGCCAGTAATTGGAGTTATGTTTGGAATAATGCCCTGGTTTGCAAAAGTTTGATATTTCATAATGCTCAAAGCCATGATCGGTCATAGCATGCATCAATACGGTAAATTGTGCGGCGCTTTGCTGATCATTCATAGGCTGCTGCTTTTTTTTATTGATGAAAGCAGCCAGGGCAGTTTGTGGTTCAACCGTCATGGAGTAGGAAGATATATGAGGGATAGAGAGCTCAAATATCTTATCCAGGTTTTGTTTCCACTTGGTATCTGTTAATAATGGGTAACCGTAGATTAGGTCGGCAGTAATATTTTCGAAACCAGCATCCTGAACCCTTTTTACCGAAGCTTCGGCATGCCGGCTGCGATGGGCCCGATTCATCCATAGCAGATCCTCATCAAAGAATGACTGTATACCAATGCTAAAGCGGTTTACATCGGTTTGGCGGAATGCTTTTACTTTAGCATCATCTAAGTCGTCTGGATTGGCCTCCAGGGTTATTTCGGCATTGGACGATACCGTGTGCAGCTCTGTAATGGTATTAATCAGCACATTGATATCATCGGCTTCCAATAACGAAGGAGTACCGCCACCAAAATAAATGGTTTCTATAGTTTCATTATCCAAATAGCTTTTTTGTAGTTTGATTTCCTTTACCAGTGCATGTAGTAACTCCTCTTTGTATTTAAGCGAGGTGCTGAAATGGAAATCGCAGTAGTGACATGCCTGTTTGCAAAAAGGAATATGTATGTAGATACCCGCCATTTGGCAAAGTTCATAAATATATTTAGTAAATGATATTAAGTTAAGCCTTGTTTAAATTAAGAGAATTTAATTCGAATAACTTATCAAACGTTTGTGCGGTGTTTTATTACGATGGCGACCATCCTTACGCTATATTTAGGATACCTGAAAAAACCAATGTTATTGCTAACATGATCAGCAATAACTTTATACTAAACAATAATTTATCACTAGCTATATACAACCAATTCATGAAGAAATTATTTACCATTGTATTTTTAGCCTCCGGGCTTGCCACATTTGCTCAAACTCCCAAAAAAGATCCGGCAACGGTTCTTATTTCTCCACAACAAACCCTTTCTAAGAAAGATACCGATTTTAGAAAGGCAATAGCCAAATGGAGCGATGAAGTATTAAAAAGCACCAATTATAAAAATGTCAAGGCACAACCCTCATCAGCCATCTTTCCGGGTGCGGTAAAGCCAGGCTATCAATTGATAAGCCAAACTGTAAGTATCCAGCACAAAAAAATAGCCGATAGTCTGGTAGGTATTGTATCCACTTTAGGCTATTCGGGTTATGATCATGATATTATGTACAGCACCGGCTTGTATGCCGTAGCAGGGCAATATATAGAGATAGACGTACCTAAAAACACCAATACTGATGATTTGGAGGCGCAAATTGGTGCCCATACCGATAGGCTGAATGAGTGGGTAGCAGGCGCGGAGGATTGGCGTCGTATGCCCATTATTACCAAGACGCAGAAATTGGTGGTTGGTGTAAACAGGTTGGCTTCGCCTTTTGGCGGGTTGATCCATATTAACCTGAACCCGAAAAGTCAGAGCAGAAAAATTGATCTTAAAATTAGTCATGCTGTAACTGCCCCACTTTTTGTGTTGGGTAAAACCTCACCAAGTGACTGGGAGAACCAACTCAAAAATAACAAAGCGCCCTGGGGCGAGATGGCTACCGAAAACGTAATTTTAACCTTGCCCGATAGTGTTTTGCAAACCATTAAAAACCCACAGGAAGTAATGAAGCTTTGGGACCTGATTATTGGGGGCGAAATGGACCTGGCCCAAATGCCTTTGCCATTTTACAGGGCGCAGCGTTTAGTACCCGATGAGCATATTGGCGGTGGTTATATGCACAGTGGTTATCCAATAATGATACATCACTCTCCTTCAAAACATATGTTATCCAACGAAATTATGGCCAACCCCGAGCTTTTGATGAAACCCAGCGGTGGCGGAGCCAATTGGGGCTTCTTCCACGAAATAGGCCACAATATGCAAAATCTGAACTGGGTATTTGGCGGTACAACCGAGGTAAGTAACAACTTTTTTTCGTTGTACATGTTTGACCGGTTGATGGGTGGGCGAGACAATGCACATACCGCAATTTCAAATGCCAATACACAAAAGCAAATGAAAAAGTATTTTGCTGAGGGAGCTAATTACGAGAAATGGAAAAACGACCCGTTTTTGGGTTTGATCATGTTTCGTCAGATGCAGGAAGGTTTTGGTTGGGAAAGTTTTAAAGCTTTTTTTAGGGAGTACCAAAAAATCGGACCCAACATAGGTGATTTAAACGATCAGCAGAAACGTGATTTATGGGTAAAAACCTACTCCAACATTGTAAAAAGAAACCTTGCACCGTTTTGGAATACCTGGGGTGTAACCATTAGCGATAATGTAAACAAAGAACTGTCCGTTTATCCGCAATGGATGCCTTATAATTTTCCACCGCAAAATTAATGGGGGATGTAACGAGCGTGCTTTATCAAATAAAAAACAAACGTTTGTGTGGATAATACGGGCAGTTGAGCATTTGATTCGGCAATCATTGTGAAATCAGTCCAAAATAAATTGCCTAAAGAAAGTTTTAGATGTTTTATTTTGTATAGCACAATTACTGATAAGAATAATGGTTGGCATCAAAAAACAAAATTTAGCATATGCAAAATATAGGCATTTATGAACTAGAAAAAATTCAAGAATCAGAAAGTCTTAATTCATTTGCAAAAAAGGCCATTGATATTTTGCTTTCGTCTATTAATGATTGGCCCGATACTGTATTTGATTTGGACAGCTTCGAGACAGGGGTTAGTGATTTCATTGGAGGGGAAGTAACAAAGCGAAAAATCAAATCCACCAAAGTTGATATTTCAAAAGATGCCTGGAAGGCAGAGTCCTTAAGTCAGTTGTTGGAGTTGTTCAAGCTTTACGACGAGAGTTTATCATTAAAGAAAATTATCATCAAATTAAAAAAATATTTATCGGAAGAAGATTTCATCTGATTAGCCAACAAAGAACTGATTGGAAGTGTAGCTTGCTGTAATAAAACTCAGGATGAAGAATGTGCTGCATTTGTATTTGGTATCTGGATCATTAGTGGTTTGTAAAGTGTAATTGATTCCCTTAATTTTAATCTACAAATTATCATATTAAGGGTAAATTAGATAACTAATTTAGTGCTAATCAAATATCATTGTTATGAAAACCAGTAGCCGTAGAAAATTCATTGAAGATTCATTAAAAGTAACTGTTGCAGTTGCAGTAGGAGGTCCGATAATTTTAGATAGTGCGTCAGCCTTTGCTGCTAATCAGGATGCCAAGGCAAATGTGGATAGTCCCTTGAAATTTGTACAAGCCCCTTTAGGGTTTAGCTACAGTGCCCTGGAGCCTAATATAGACGCACTCACTATGGAGATCCATTATACCAAGCACCATACCGCCTATATCAAAAACGTAAACGACGCTATTGTTGCCGAAAAGCTCAATTATACCACAGAAAAGGAATTTTTTGATAATGCGTCCAAACTATCGGCTAAAGCCAGAAATAATGGTGGCGGCGCCTGGAACCATAACTTCTTTTGGGCCAGCTTAAAACCGGGCACCAGCAGTGGACCTGATGGGAAAGTTAAAGATGCTATTACCAGCGCATTTGGTAGTACAGATAAATTTAAAGAGTTGTTTACCCAGGCCGCTTTAACCCGTTTTGGTTCGGGCTGGGCATGGCTGGTTAATGACAACGGGACTTTAAAAATAACATCTACGGCAAATCAGGATAATCCTTTATTTGATAAAGCAGAAGTTAAAGGAACACCATTGTTGGCTTTGGATGTTTGGGAGCATGCCTACTACTTAAAATATCAGAATAAACGTAATGAGTACATCGCTAACTGGTGGAATGTGGTTAACTGGGATGAGGTGAATAAGCGATTGGGATAAATTATTTTTATGTAGAGACGATGAAATTCAGACAGTTTCTCAGATTGGTTTTGCTCTTAATTTCAATACCGGCCTTTTCAGCATCCAAAGTGTAATAAATATAACCAGGAGCTCAATTACCGCGCTACCCCAAAAGATACTGTTAACCCCAAAAAACATGGGAAGTATCAGTGTTGCCGGAAGATAAAAAAACAATTGTCTGAGCATCGCCAACTGACTGGCCTTTTTGGCCTGGTTAATTGCCGGGAAATAAGCCAAAGCCATTACAATAACTGGTAAAAAAGGCAGTACAGACAAATAAATACGCAAATTTAAAATATGTACTGCGGATAAAACCACGTGCGGAACCATCCATGCCCACAATACATTAGGAAAAAACAGCGCAACGATCCAAAATGGCAAAATGATCACAATACCGGCGGTGATAGCAATCAGCAGTGATTTTTGTGCTCTTAGCATATTCCCTGCGCCATAGTTTATGCCAGCTACAGGTTGCAGGCCCCGCATCAGACCAAATAGGGGTGTTAGCAAGAGCAAGTAAAAGCGATTTACAATGGTGTAAAAAAGCAGATCCTGCTGGGTGCCATACCTGGAAATGGCTTGTAATATCAGCATGCTTTGTATGACCGACATGATAGAGAACAGCATTTCGGGAAAGCCCAGCGTTATTATTTTTTCGGCTACAGCTTTAGTCGGTTTTAAGGAATACCATTCATTGCGGAAGATGCTTTTATTGCGGGAAAAATAAATGAGTCCCATGGCCGAATAGATGACCATGGCCGTATTGGTTGCCCAGGCCGCCCCGGCTACACCTCCATGTAAAACGAGGATGAAAATGGGTTTTAGTATAATATCGATCAGGAGCCCGATGCCTATCATACAGGCGGCGGTTTTCATTTTTCCTTCACCCCGGATGAGCATGTTTACAGAAAACCCGTGAATCCAGAATACCGAACCTATCAGCGTCACCCTGAAATAGCTGGCTGCTATAGCAATTAGTTCACCTTTGGCACCCATCAATGCGAGTAGGTTTTCGGCGAAAAAATAGGCAGGGATAGCGAAAAGGGCCGCGCAAACGATGGATAGTACATTCAAATTTCCGAACAGCTGTTTGAGCTTTGTGGAATCATTAGCACCCAACCAAATGCTGAGTGCCGCCGAAGCCCCGGTACCGATCAGGCGGCCAAAGCCCATCACAATTTGCGACAGAGGGTAAGCCAATCCAACGGCAGCCAAAGCCTGAGGGCCAACCAAACGACCAACCAGCAAAGCATCCAGAAAGTTATTCAGACCATATAACACAATAGCGGCTACGGCTGGCCACGAAGTTTGCCACATGACCTTTCGCAGGTTCATGTTAAGTATGAAATCTTTCCGGTTATCCATCTACCTAAACACTAAACTGCTGGAAGGCAATCTGCTGCTCAACCTTATAAATTTCCCGGCCCATAACCTGATTAATGATGCATGAATTTCGGTAAGCGCCCATGCCTAGGTCGGGAGTTACAAAGCCATGGGTATGTAACTCTGCATTTTGTACAAAGATTTCATCACCACTAACGTCAATACTGTAGTTTCGTTTCACATCAAAAAGACCATCCTCGTTAACATCAATACGTTGCTGAATACCCTTGATAAATGCCGGGGTATTGTACTTGTATCCCGTTGCCAGTATCACAGAATCGGCCTGGTGCGTAAAGGGTTGCTGTTGTTGCACGTGTGTAAACTGCAGTTCGTTGGAACCATCTGGATTTACTTTGATACTATCCAGCTGCGAATTGGGGCGTAGTTGCACATTTAAGGGTACGCCATCAACACTCATTTCATATAGGGTATCAAATATCTGATTGATGAGATCAAAGTTGATGCCTTTGTATAGCGGTGGCTGTTTGGCCAAAATGGCTTTTCGCTTTTCTGCAGGTATGTTATGAAAATAGTCCACATACTCGGGCGAGGTGAGCTCCAGTGTCAGTTTCGCATATTCCATCGGAAAAAATCGATCGGGGCGACTAAACCAGCTGAGTTGTAAACCATCTTCGGTGTGAGGCAGCAGATCCTGGAAAACTTCGGCAGCACTTTGCCCGGATCCAATTACCGCTACGGATTTGCCTTTCAATACATCAGTCTTTTTATACAAATAATTGGATGTATGCAATACGTTTGGCGCTTCCATGTCCTTCATAAAATCAGGATAACGAGGCTCCGTTCCGGTACCCAGTACTATTTTTTCGGCGTAGTAAACCTCGGGTTGATTAGTTAAACTATTAGTGACCTTAATTTTATAATGTTTTGCCGTATCAATGTATTCCACCGCTTCAACCGACCTGGAAAACAGGCAGCTGGATAATTGTGCAGCTACCCATTTGCAGTAAACATTATATTCCTTACGCAGGATAAAAAAGTTTTCGCGGATAAAAAATTTGTAAAGGCGGTTAGTTTCCTTCAAAAAATTAAGGAAGCTGTACCTGCTGGTTGGGTCGGCCATAGTCACCAGGTCGGCCATAAAGGGCACCTGTAAAGTTGCATTACTGAGCATTAAACCCGGATGCCAGTCAAAAGCTGGCGAGCGGTCCAGAAACAGGGTTGTGAGTTCGTCTATCGGCTCTGTCAACGCGGCAAGCCCTAAATTAAAAGGGCCAATACCTATGCCGATGAGATTGTATATTTTTTTAGTTTTCAATTGTGCTTTTTTATTAGAACCCAAAAACAAGAGCCAAAAACTAAGACTGCTCTATATATCTTGTTTCTTGACTCTTATCTCTTGATTCTCTCCTCTACAGTTTTATTTTAATTTCCTTTGTGCCGGGATTTTTTTCCCAGTACCATTCGCGATATAAAAAGGTGAGATTGGCGCTTTTGTGCGGCATATCTATCACCCTTTGTTGCTGGTAACCAATTCTGTTGGCCAGCGCGCGCATCGCTCTTGATTCTATAGCTGCTTCGCCTATACATTTACCAACTTCGGGCTGGGCAAACAGGTAGTCCAAGGCTACTTGCAGCGATTGATAGGCAAACTTTTTTTCCTTTTCTGCCGGGGCTACCAATAAGTGGGTGCCATAATCTGTCGGCAGACATTCGTAATAAGCGCCAACCAGGTCGCGGGCGGGCCAGTAAGGTTCAAAAGTGAAGTTGGGCACACCGTTTACTTCACCAATAAAGCTATGCGTGGCATCGCCAGGGATGATGGTTCTGTAAAACAATTCCAGTCCGCGTATTGGGCCGTCCATTTTCCAAATGGGTTTGGCTTGTTCCTGGTTAAACCAGTCGTGTACCATTTCCAGGTCGCGGTCAATATCAAATGGACGGATGCTGAGCGTTACATCCTCTTTCGGAAAATAACGGGAGTAAACAATGTCTTTTTGCTCCGGTTTGATGAGATTTTTGCAAAAGAAAAACTTATTAAGCGGGTTGGGATGATCCACATAAACCGCCGGATACTCTAATGAAACATTAGCTTCATTCATATTATGCAGACTGGTAAGCAGGTTGCCTTTCACGCTCCAATCGCGGCTGTTGATAATATAGCTCACCAAACCGGTTTCATCTATCGCTTCCAGGCTTTTCAGCTCCTTGTAAACAATATCCAGCAGGCGTTTTTCATCGGCCAGTCCGTTAACTCCAAACGCGTTTACTACACCTAAAAGATTATTCATCATGAGGTAATAAGTGTATTTAGGAGCGATATAATCCTCGTCGATGATGGATTTACTTTCGTCGGCAATACCCGGAATAGCGGCCAAAATATCATCAGCTTTACCCGTGCGGAAGAAGAATCCCTGGTTATCCCTGAAATACAATTTTGCCGGGAAGAGGTTCTTGTCCAGCTCTACCATTACATTCTGTTGGTGAAATTCACAAGCCAAACCATATTTGTTTAAAATAGAAACCATCGGCCTGATGCAAATATGCAGGTATTGCTTAAACCAATCTTCGGCCACACGATTTACCGGCTTGTTTGATTTTTGAGCCGCGGTTGTAATAATATTGGTGAGCCTTGATGGCTCGCCCAAAATGCTGTCCTGGCAAAGAGCAGCTATGAGGGTTACATTTTTATGCTGTGCCTCATTTTTAAACGGATTGCGACGGATGCTGATATTAAAACCATTGATCACCTGCCCGTTATTATCAGTAACAGCTATAAATGCAGGGTCCACAATAAAATCAATTTCCGGGAAATCTTTCTGCAGATTCTGCCCCCAGGGAGTTTTCAGCAGGCGCGAAATATCATAACCACGATGCAGTTCGGGGTATAGGTTGATGCGTTCGGAGTTGGTGATCTTTACGTGTAAAGAGAACTTGAACATCCAGTCGCACTCCTCGTTATAAACGGTACGTACCGAAGATGTTGGTGTAAATTCAGCTCCCCAATCACCCAAACTAAACAGCTTACCATCTTGCTGTAAAGCCAAAACATCATCCTGTTGTAACAGATAATTAGCCTCCCACGGGTGCATAGGCACCACGATGAACGTAGGGTGAGTATTTAATAACTCCATCACCCGGGCTTCATTGGCAGCAAGGGTTAATAATTCATTTTTTAACTGCACCGACGGCAAAATATCGTCAGCAGTTTTTTGAATGACATGTGCCGCATCTATCAAGAAATAATGCAGCTGGAAACGCCCTGCCGTTTCGGGTGAGTATTTAAACAGATCGTCATCATTATTAAAACCATGTTTTGATTTGGGTAGTGGGTGCACGCTGTGCCCTAAAATAAGCGATTGCTCGGCCCGGATAAAACCCATCTCTACGTTATTGGCATTCAAATCGTGCTTGATGAAATTTTCCAGGTATTTTTCCAGGTTTTCGATGCTGTTCAACAGGCGGTTTTGGGTAATATCGGCTGCTATTTCCGGATATTGCTCCTGCGCATATTGAACTATCAAACCGATCATATCAACAGGACTTAGTTCGGTAATCTCATCTGTTAGTAGATCGCGTTTTACAATTGGGAAATGGAATATATGCCTGCCGCTTTCCGAATAATAGCTTAGTGGGGCAAATACTTCCAGCCCAATAGAAGAAAAATCAATACGGATATGCAAATCATACCCTGTTGAGCGGAAATGAGCGGCTAATGCTTCGTCATATTTGGGAACGCCCAGGTAACGGCTCCAATTGCTAAACTCACGCAGATAACTGTTGAGCATAGCGGTGTAATTTACCTGTTCAGCCTCTTCCCTAAGGTTAATTAAACTTAATGAATTCGTTTCCATGTTTTTTAATGTTTAATAGAATGTTTTTAATATGATCAGTAGTTGTAAGCGGGTTTAGCAGCGTGAATTTGAGATAGAATTCCCCATGAACCTTGGTGCCGGCCACCAGGGCGTCGCCATGTTTTAAAAGCTGTGCTTTTATGTATTGATTCATCTGGGTTAAATTAGCGGTATGTAAAACTGAAGGGTTATACCGGAAAACCAATGCCGATAGATCGGAGTAATTCAACAGATCAAAATCACGATCTGTACTAATGATATGTGCCACATTTTCGGCAGTTTCGATGATCTTTTCTATGTAGCCTCCCAATTTTTCCTTACCCATAATACGCAGGGTGAACCAAAGCTTAAGGGCGTCAAAACGGCGGGTGGTTTGGATAGATTTGTTTACCTGGTTCGGGATCTCGTCCGAGTGCTGATCCTTAGGGTTCAGGTAATCAGCGTAATGGGTTATCAGTCCAAAATACCGCTTGTGGTTTACCAAAAATGCGCTGCTGCTAACTGGCTGAAAAAAGGCTTTGTGATAATCGGCTGTAACAGAATTGGCCATTTCTATTCCGTTTAATAAATACCGGTGTTTGTTGCTCAATAACAAACCGCAGCCATACGCGGCATCAACATGATACCATAATTTATATTTGGCAGCTATGTTACCTATGGCTTCCAGCGGATCGAGGTTACCAAAATCGGTTGTGCCGGCGGTAGCTACAATCGCTATAGGTATGTTGCCTTGTTTCAGTTCACGCTGTATGGCATCTTCCAGTAAAACGGTATTCATCCTGAAAGTACGATCGGCTTTTACTTTCACTACAGCTTTTTCGCCCAGGCCCAGTATTGAAGCGTTTTTCTGGATGCTGAAATGCCCGGCTTCGGAAACAAAGATCCGGAAGCGTGATGCCTCGGGTGGCAGCCCATTTTGTTTGATGTTATGTTTAAGATGCTCTATGGAATAGTGATCACGGGCCAGTAGCAAACCCATCATGTTACTTTGCGAACCACCACTGGTAAACACACCGTCGGCATTTTTGTCAAAACCAATTTCGTTGCAGGTCCATTCGATCATTTTTTGCTCTATCAACGTACCTCCGGCACTTTGATCCCAGGTATCCAACGAGGAGTTGATGGCGCTGATCAATACTTCGGCAGCTATAGCCGGTATCACCACAGGGCAGTTTAAATGCGCCACATATTTGGGGTGATGGAAGGTAACCGCATGTTTGGTATACAGTGATTCCACCTCGCTCATCAGGCTTTCATAATCTGGCAGAGGAGTGCTGAGGTCGACAGATTCAAACTGCGGGCGTAATTGTGCTGCTGTTACACCGCTGAAAGGCTTTTTATTATCATGCAAAAAATTAACTACCGATTGGCTGGCCAAGCTCATGGCCTTCAGATATTCCTGGGACGAGCCTTCGTAAAATATATCTTCAAAAGAGGTACCGGTGCTTAAGGCCTCTAACAGGGCCTCATCCTGATGGGGGGTGTTGGATGGTGTTATCATAGGTATCGATGTTTTTAATTTTAGTATCAAGTAGCTAGTATCAAGTATCAAGAAAAGGGGTAATTGACTGCCTTTTGTCTTTTTCTCAGATTATTGATGATGAATGTCTTGATACTTGATACTAGCTACTTGATACTGTTTCTATATTAATAACTAATGGTATAGGTTAAAGAAAACGTTCTGCCTCGACCGTAGTATTGATACAGTTTGGCCGGAGCGCCGTAGAAGAGTACAGAGCGCTGTCCCCAAAAGGTCAGATACTGCTTATCCCAAAGATTTTGGATACCGGCTGATAAAGTACCTAATGGTAATTTTACGTTACCCACCAGGTCAAATGTGGTAAAGCCTTTGAGTTCCAGGTTTTGGTAATCTTTCAAGTCAAGCGAGCGCACGGCCTGTAACCTTACCGAAAAGTCCTGACTTTGCCAGCCCGCGAAACTCACAAACTTGGATGGATTGGTGGTTATGATAGAATTGCGCTGGTATCCTTTATCGGTTTTGATATCCGAAATAATGAACTGACCAGAAACTCCCACTATTAAACCTTTTGGCTGCTGGCTGTAGCTTAGTTCACCCTCAAAACCATAGTTGCGTACTTTTTGATCGGTAACGGATATGGTAAAATTGCTGGTATTGATGAGGATGGCTTTGTCTGATACGGAATAAAAACCCGCTATCTGGCCTTTAAAACCATTGTCGTCGCTCAATCTGCCTCCAATTTCATATTGGTTGGTTTTGATCCCGCTTAATGGGGCGTCTTTTACGTTGATGCTGTTAACCAGTTTCCAGTTATCGCCATCGCGTACATAAGAGCCTGTTCCGTAGTATTTGGTGGGGTCTGGTACCGAAAAGCCTTGTGAGTAGTTTGCCCATACTTGTGCTTTATTGCTGAATTTATAAATCAGGCTACCGTTGAATAAGGTTACATTATAATCGTTTTTACCCCCAGGAATTTTATCTGCCGAGGTACCCACACCATAGTTTACAGATACTTGCTGCTGAAAACGTACAAAGTCATCCACCGTTACATTCATATGCTGCTGACGTATCCCTCCGGAAAGTGTAAGGTTATCTACAATTTCCCAGCTGGCTTGTGCAAAGCCCGATATGCCCAGTATACGGTTACCCGGGTAACGCTCCAGGGTACTGGCTGTTTTGTTGATCAGCCCGCCGGAGCTATAGCTTAGGTCGGTATTAAAAAAGGCCTGTGTACCTACAAATTTTTCATGGTCAAGATCGGCGCCGTAGGTTACTTTTACCTTGTCCCATTGTTTGGCTAAAACTGCCTTAAAGCCATACACGTCGGTGTTTTGACGGGATGCAGCGAGGGGCAGGGGTTTTACATTTCCCGGCGCAACGGTAAGATCACGTGATTGAACAATACCTTCCGGGAAAGAAGGACTGAAATCCAATTTTTCTGACCGTACAAAGGCCTGGAACTGGAAGCTCTGGCCACCCAATATGTTAGCAATGCGATATTGACCATTAATAAAAATACGTTTACTGCGCGGCACCACATCGGCATCAAATCCTTTGCGTACATCCAATAATGACGGATCGGGAGGTACATTATTATTAGCATTGGCCGGTAATGCCCCTGCCAGATTATTCCCTAAGAATAAGCCATGATTGCTGTTGTACTTAGAGTTGTAATATTGTGCATCTAAACTGATGGTTTGATTATGTTTGAGTTTAAAATCGACATTACCAAACAGATCAATACTGCGGTTGTATTGTAAGTCGCCTTGCTTGGTATCTATAATAATCTGGTGACCGTCGCCGTCATAAGCGGCTCCATTTTGCTGATAAGCAAAACCTAAACGGCCCCTTACAAAACTATTACCACCAGCTATAGAGTGCGCTACCCGCAGATCATGATCGTCGCCATGTGCTAATCCGCTGCGCCCGCCTACTTCGGTCTGGAAAGCCAGTTTCTCTGAAGTGGACTTTTTGGTTACGATGTTGATGATCCCCCCGGTAGCATCGCCGCCATAAACCGAGCTCGCTCCCGATAGTACTTCAATCTTTTCGATATTGAAAGGGTCAATGGCATCAAACTGACGGCTGGTATTACGGGTACTGTTGATAGATACACCGTCAATCATCACCAATATATTACGCCCACGGATATTTTGAGCATAATTGGATCGCCCCTGGCTTCCAATATCAAGACCTGGGATCAGTATCCCCAAAGCCTCCTTTAATGGTACGCCGGCTTTAATCTGAGATTGCAGTTTGGTACTATCGATAACCCAAACGGTTCCTGGTATTTCGCTGATATGCTGCGGTGAGCGCGATGAAACCACTACTACCTCGTTCAGGTTATTATTTAAATTGATAGAAGTTATCGGTTTATTGTCTGTTGTTTGAATAGTGATCACTTTACCCTCTACCTTTAATTTAAGGTTAGCACCCATCAGTTCATGTAATATTTTTTTGATGGGTTGATTGGTTGCATCTACATTCACTATCTTTTTGGCATCGAGCCTGGTATTGCTGTAGGAGATATTTACAGAGGCTTTATCACCAATAGCCAGCAGTGCATCGGCCAAAGTAATATTACTTAATTTGATAGTTACTGGCTTGTCCAGTATATCTTGTTGAGCAAATAAATGAGTGGTATTGAAAACTGTTAAAGCAATAATAATTAATGCCTTATAGAAAAGATTTAGCCGTTTATTGGTAAAGCCTGAAGAATATTTAGTTAAATTATTGAGGTAAGTATGTACCTGTTTCATATTTTCGTTTAAATGTTTAATTAATTAAGGATTAGTTGAACAAATCCCGGTGTTGTAGTTTGGCGACGAAACACCGGGAATTTTTATTTTTAATATTTTTCTACATCGGCTTTAGTAATGGTATCTGTTTAATAAATAGTTACATTGTTTCCGGTTATTTGATAATGAAAGCCTATCGCAAACTCCAGGCTGTTGAGTACACTTTTTATATCAGGATTATTAAACCGCCCGGTATAACGCTCATTTTTTAACAGGCTGTTGTTAATAAGCACCTTCACGTTATACCAGCGTTCCAGGGTTGAAGCTATGTCGCTCAATTTTAGATCTTTAAATTGTAATTGATTATTACGCCAGCTATAATAAGCAGCGGCATATACCGATTGCTGCTTTAATGACTGATCAGTATCATATACACCCTGCTGATTGGCGGTAAGAATTAAAAAACTTTTTTTAGTTTTTGGTGAAAACATGACTCTTCCTTCTTCAACCACCACATCGGTTTTATTTTCTTCGGGATAAGCCCTCAGGTTAAAATGGGTGCCTAAAACCCTTACAACCACCTGTTTGCTATTGATTGAAAAAGGACGTTTCTTGTCCTTAGCTACAGTAAAAAAAGCTTCGCCTTCAAATTCAACCACTCTTGATGTATCGGTAAATTTTTCTGGATACCGTAGCTTGCTATCTGAGTTGAGCTGAATAATTGTTCCGTCGGGCAAGGTGCAGGTAGCTTTTTTTCCTTTAGGAACATTTACTTCGTGATAGCTAATGAGGTTATTATCTTTTTCCTGATGTTTTTTGGCAGAGTGATAAATGTAAAACGAAAAGCCTGTGATTAAAACAATACTTGCGGCTACTTTGAGCAACCAGGTCCGGTTTGTTTTTCGGGGTTCATCCTCAATAAATATTCTGCTTGATAGTTCTGTCCATGTTTTATCCTCTATTCCTTGTATATCTACAGGTGGAGAAATGGTGAAATCACTTTCTGCTATATTTTGCAGCCATTGTTTAATTGCAAACTGTTCGTCAGTGCTGCATTTGCCCTGATGGTACCGTTCTAATAATTCCTGCGTTATTTCTATTTTCATTTAATTAAATGCAAGCTACGTGTTGCATTCAGTAACATAGCCGATTAAATCACTATTTTTCCTAAGACTAATTCTAAATAATATTTAAATAGCAGATAATCAGTCGGAAAAAATCAGCAGTGAGGAAAATGGATAATAAGTTTAAGGGTTTAAACAGCGGTTTATTTAATCAATGTCCCCTTGGGGTCTCTCGCAGAGGACCCTGAGGCTCTTCGCCATGCGCGTTAAGCATCATCGAATGCGGGTTGTGTGAATCTGATGCCTCAGGGTCCTCTGCGAGAGACCCTGAGGGGACGGGATAGAATTTGGACGGTTAAATATTCCGGCCGTGACTGAGTTAGTCAACAGCTAAATTATCCCGGAGAAAATTCAATGCTTTATAGAGGTGGTATTCAACGGTTTTTTCTGATATAAGCAAAGCCGAAGCAATGGATTTTTTATCTAATCCTTGCTGCTGGCTTAAACGGTAAACCTCCTGAGATTTATAGGGGAGCCTGTTAATAAGGCGGTTGATAGTTTTATATAGCTCGTTATAATTCAGTGTGTCTTCGGTATAAGTTCCTTCTGTCGACTGATTTTGAATAACATTTTGCAGGTGCTTTTGCCGGTTTGACGTGGTGCGGCAATATTCGAATACCTCGAGTTTGGCCGATCTGAAAATGTATTGTTCAATGGATACATTGATCTGCAGTGAGTTTCTGCGTTTCCATAATGATTCAAATATGTCCTGAGAAAGTTCTGCAGCAATGTCTTCATCTCTCAAAGTATGATAACAAATAGCAAAAACTTTTTTCCAATACGTCCTGTAAAGTTGCTGAAAAGATTGCTCAGTTAAGTGAAAAACTACTTGGGGGTATTTGTTATTGCCTGACACTGGACGCTAATTTTGGACAAATATAGATAACTATTTAGAATGATTATAAATAAAAGTGATTAAATATGACATTAGATCGAAAATTTAGATTTATTGTGTTCCATTAGCACATCCCATTTCAAATAATATCGAATATTTAACTCTGAGTGGGTTTACATGTAAACCCACTATATGAGGTGGAAATGAATTTAATTTATTGATTATCAGTAAAATAAATAAATATTAACCATGAATTATGTAAACCATGTAAACCCACTTTTGTAACAAAATGAGCCTCCTATTTTGGGATTATGCTTAAAATCTTAATCAATTTTAACTATTGGATATAGAATTAATCGATTGTGATTGTGTTCTTTAATGTCCTAATTTTATATCACTGTACAATCAGTAAGTCTTCAATACATAAACTTATAAATATGGAAAGCGAATCAAATGACATCAGTAAATGTCCGTTTCATAACGGTAGTATGAAAAACAATGCTGGCGGTGGCGGTACCCGGAATCACAATTGGTGGCCCAACCAGTTAAAGTTGAATATCCTGCGCCAAAACTCATCTCTATCAAACCCTATGGATGATGATTTTAACTATGCCGAAGCTTTTAAAAGCCTCGACCTGGAAGCTGTGAAAAAAGATCTTCATGCCCTCATGACTGATTCGCAGGACTGGTGGCCGGCAGACTTTGGTCACTACGGCGGTTTGTTTATTCGTATGGCATGGCACAGCGCCGGAACCTACCGCGTAGGTGATGGGCGCGGAGGAGCAGGTGCCGGATTGCAACGTTTTGCACCATTGAACAGCTGGCCAGACAATGTAAGCCTTGATAAAGCCCGCAGACTGCTTTGGCCTATCAAACAAAAATATGGTCGTAAAATTTCATGGGCGGATCTGATGATCCTTACCGGTAATATAGCATTGGAATCAATGGGATTTAAGACCTTTGGTTTTGCCGGAGGACGTGAAGATCTATGGGAAGCGGATGAGTCTGTATATTGGGGTTCTGAAACTACCTGGCTGGGCGGCGATTTGCGCTATGCGCATGGCTCACCAGGGGTGCAGGAGGGGCATGGTGTATTGGTATCAGACGATGATGCCGATGGCGATATTCACTCTCGCAACCTCGAAAAACCGCTTGCAGCAGTGCAAATGGGTTTAATTTATGTAAACCCTGAAGGGCCGGATGGTAATCCGGATCCTGTTGCCGCAGCTAAAGATATCCGTGATACATTTGGTCGTATGGCCATGAACGATGAAGAAACGGTGGCATTAATAGCCGGCGGTCACAGTTTTGGCAAAACCCATGGTGCAGCATCTGCCGATAACGTGGGTAAAGAGCCCGAAGCTGCGGGTATCGAAGCTCAAGGTTTTGGCTGGAGCAACAGCTATGGTTCGGGCAAAGGTGCTGATGCAATTACCAGTGGACTGGAAGTAATATGGACAAAAACACCAACCCAATGGAGCAATGACTTTTTCGAAAATCTGTTTGGGTTTGAATGGCAACTGACAAAAAGCCCGGCTGGTGCACATCAATGGGTAGCTAAAGATGCAGAAGCTACTATCCCTGATGCCTATGACAACTCCAAAAAGCATAAACCAGCCATGCTTACTACTGATCTGGCTTTAAGATTTGACCCTGCTTACGAAAAAATATCAAGGCGCTTTCTGGAAAACCCGGATCAGTTTGCCGATGCTTTTGCACGTGCCTGGTATAAACTAACACACCGCGATATGGGCCCTCGCGAGCGTTACCTGGGTCCGGATGTACCGCAGGAAGAACTGCTTTGGCAGGATCCTATCCCTGCGGTTGACCATGCCCTGGTAACCGAAAGTGATGTCGCTGATTTAAAAGCAAAAATATTAGCATCAGGCCTAAGCATAGCAGAGTTGGTTTCTACCGCATGGGCTTCTGCTTCTACTTTCCGTGGTTCTGATAAACGTGGTGGCGCCAACGGTGCACGTATCCGCCTGGCACCTCAAAAATACTGGCAGGTGAACAACCCGTCACAATTACAACATGTATTAGGCATATTGGAAGAGATTCAAAAAGAGTTTAATGCGGGTGGTAAAAAAGTATCGCTGGCCGATCTGATCGTACTGGCTGGTAATGCGGGCGTTGAAAAAGCGTCTAAAGATGGAGGTCATAATATTACCGTTCCATTTAAAGCTGGCCGTGCGGATGCCTCTCAGGAACAAACCGATGTAGAATCATTTGGTTACCTGGAACCTGCTGCCGATGGTTTCCGCAATTACCGCAAAACCAAAGCACCGGTATCTACAGAAGAATTACTGATAGATAAGGCGCATCTGCTTACATTAACCGCACCTGAGCTAACCGTATTGTTAGGTGGTTTGCGTGTACTGAACATCAATTTTGATGGTTCTAAACATGGTGTTTTCACCTCACGTCCGGGAGTGCTTACCAACGATTTCTTTGTAAATCTGTTGGATATGAATACGGCATGGAAAGCAGTATCAAATGACAAGGAGCTTTATGAAGGTAGCGATCGTACTACAGGTGCAGTAAAATGGACTGGTACCCGTGCAGATCTTGTGTTGGGATCTAACTCGGAGCTGAGGGCTGTTGCCGAACTATATGGAAGCACCGATGCCCAGGACAAGTTTGTAAAAGACTTTGTAAAGGCTTGGGATAAAGTGATGAATCTGGACCGGTTTTAAATAGGTTTGTTCGTCAACCATTTATCACCTTAGATTTTTCTTTTGATCTATTAATGGATCAGATACATGAATAAGGATTACCTGATAAATAAAAAAGGCACCCATAACAAGGTGCCTTTTTTATTTGGAAAATATCTGATTTAAATAGCTTTATTTTTATCTCTGAAAAAATAAAGCTTCATTAAAAAATAGTAATATTACCTAAACAGCGTCACAATAATAAATTTAAATTCCCTTGTACAATATTTAATACTTCGCTGCTTTTTTGAAGGATATAACTATTTTTATAAGCTAGAATATTATTTTTAAGTAACAAAATACCGGATTGACATAAAGCTTTGTATATTTTTAGTTTTATTGATTCTGGCATAACCTGAATTGGCAGTGGTTTATTTATGAGTTGCCTAAGAGATCACAAACTGTTTTAACAATTTTAACATGTCCTTCCCCATTTATAAACAACCTGATCAAATGGACTGCGGCCCAACCTGCCTGCGGATGATCGCTAAATATTATGGAAGAAATTTTAAACTTCAAACCCTGAGGAGGCTTTGCGAGATCAACAAAGAGGGTGTGTCTTTACTGGGAATCAGCGACGCGTCAGAAAAAATTGGCTTCAGGTCAATTGGCGTTAAATTGAATGCAGAACAATTAAAAGAAGCGGAGCTACCTTGTATTTTACACTGGCGGCAGAATCATTTTGTGGTACTGTACAAGATAAAAAAACACAAATACTATTTAGCCGATCCGGCAGCCGGTTTAATAACTCTTAGTGAAGAAGATTTTAAACGCAATTGGCAAAGTGACACAGAAAGCATGGAGGGAATCGCCCTTTTACTTTCGCCCACTCCACAATTTTATGAGCAGGAGGATGAAAGAGGCAGTGAAGTTCGCTGGTCGTTCCTGCTGCGATACCTCATCACTTATCGGCAACTGGTAATACAATTATTATTTGGTCTGGGTATTGGAAGTTTATTGCAGCTTGTTACTCCTTTTTTAACCCAATCCATAGTTGATATAGGGATCAATACCCGCAACCTCAATTTCATTTATATTATACTTTTTGCGCAAACGGCACTTATCATAGGCCGGGTTAGTGTTGATTTTATACGGTCATGGATATTGTTGCACATCAGCACCCGGGTTAACGTTTCTATCCTCACTGATTTCCTGATCAAACTGATGAAATTGCCCATGAGTTTTTTTGATACCAAAATGACTGGTGATATCCTGCAGCGCATGAGCGACCAAAAACGAATTGAAAGTTTCTTAACCGGTTCCACATTAAGTACGCTGTTCTCCATGTTTAACCTGTTGGTTTTTTCTATAGTATTGGCTTACTACAACGCTACTATATTTTTTGTATTCGTAGTCAGCAGCGGCCTGTATACCGCATGGATCGTAATTTTTTTAAAACGACGCAGGGCACTTAATTACAAAAGTTTTGAAATTTCTGCCAAAAATCAAAGTAGCATTGTGCAGCTGATAAGCGGTATGCAGGAAATTAAGCTGAATAACTGTGAGCAGCAAAAACGCTGGGAATGGGAACATATCCAGGCCAGGTTATTTAAATTCAGTGTAAAAACACTGGCGCTTAATCAATATCAGCAAGGTGGAGCAACTTTTATTAACGAAGGCAAAAACATACTGATCACTTTTTTAAGCGCGCAGGCGGTGATTAACGGAAACCTGACGCTTGGCGCAATGGTTGCTGTGCAATACATTGTTGGTCAGCTAAGCAGTCCCATTGAGCAATTGCTGGGTTTTATTCAAGGATTCCAGGATGCCAAGATCAGTCTGGAACGTTTGAACGAAATTCACCAGATGGAGGATGAGGAACCTGTAGATAAGGAATGGAGCCATAACCTACCCGAAAACAAAAGCCTATCCATCAGTAATCTTACTTTCCGTTACCCAGGTGCCGGGAATGAGCCGGTGTTGGAAAATATAAATATGGATATTCCCCAGGGTAAAACCACAGCTATAGTGGGGATGAGTGGGAGTGGGAAAACAACTATCTTAAAACTGCTTTTACGTTTTTATGAACCTCAAAACGGAGATATAAAAGTTGGTGGTCAACAGATTGGTAATATTGCTTTTAAAACATGGCGCAGTGGTTGCGGTGTAGTGATGCAGGATGGTTTTATCTTTTCAGATACGATAGAACGTAACATTGCCGTAGGTGACGACTACCCGGATAAAGCTAAACTTAGGCATGCTATAGAGATAGCCAATATTCAGGATTTTATTGATGGTCTTCCTTTGGGACTGAATACCAAAATAGGTTCGGAAGGAAATGGGATTAGCCAGGGTCAACGTCAGCGGATGCTGATTGCACGTGCTGTTTATAAAGATCCGCACTATATATTTTTTGACGAGGCCACTAATGCATTAGATTCCAATAATGAAAGGGTGATCATGGATAATCTGCATCAATTTTTTGAAGGGCGTACCGTTATCATTGTAGCGCACAGGCTAAGCACGGTAAGTAATGCCGATAATATTATTGTGTTGGATAAAGGACGTATCATTGAGCAAGGAACACATCATGCACTCACTGCACTTAAAGGTGATTATTACAGGTTAGTTAAAAATCAACTGGAATTGGGGACTTAGAAATACAGGTTTAATGATATCGGGGACTGAGGGAATAAATTAAACTAACGCCAAAATACAAATTCAAATATGCCAACTACCTACGTAAATAACAATGACCAGGTTAGACATTCCGATGATATGCAGGATATTATTACCACGGTACCCTCATGGATATTGCGCTGGGGTATCACCCTGTTTTTTGGTATCCTGATTCTGATGGTTTCCCTCTCCGGATTGATAAGATATCCTGACATTGTTAATGCGCAGCTTAAAATAGAGTCACCCAATTCTCCCAAACCGGTGGTCTCTAAAGTATCAGGTAAACTGATCAAATTACTGGTAAAAGAAAATGCCAACGTAGTTGCCGGGCAGGCATTAGCCTATGTGGAAAGTACAGGCGATCATGATAAAATTAGAAACCTGGTGACGGGTTTAAAGCAATTGCAAACACAGGTGTTGCAAAGTAAACCGGTTAGTCCGCTACTTTTTTCAGAATCTGATAATATTCAGTTAGGCGAACTGCAATCGGCTTATCAAACCTTTTACCAGGAATATTTGAATTATAAATCGGCAATTAATGATGGATTTTATTTAAAGAAGAAAACATTTTTGCAAAATGACTTGATGGCTCTTACCAAACAAGCCCAACAGCTTAATCAGCAGAAACAAATCCAACAGCGTAGTTTTGTGATAGCTGATGATGATTATCAAATGCATAAAAAGCTGGAAAAAGAGAAGGTAGAGACCCCTGCAGAACTCAGGCAACAGGAAAGTAAATACCTGGCCCAAAAAGAGCCTTTGGTACAAACCGAGTCTGCTCTGATCACTGCTAATAATAATTATGCGGGAAAACAAAAAGAGATATTAGAACTGGAGAATCAGATCAGAGAGGAAAAAGCCAAATTCCTGCAGGCGCTCAACAGCCTGATCAGTCAAGCCGAAGATTGGAAAAGCAAGTATATTTTAACAGCGGCTCAATCAGGCAAACTTTCGTATGCCGGTATTATACAGGAAAACCAGGTACTAAGCATTGGTCAGGAAGTATTTAATATAAACCCGGGTAACGAGGCGTTTTTTGGCCAAATGGCTATTCCTCAGGATAATATGGGTAAGATCAAAGAAGGGCAGGAGGTATTGGTAAAATTGAAAAGCTACCCGTTTGAAGAATATGGTATGATCAGGGGGCGAATCAGTTATATTGCAGATGTTCCTTACAAAGACAGTATTTTTGTTTCCAGAGTTGATTTTAAAGTAAAAAGCATATCAGACATGAAAAAGCCGATCCATCTGAAACAGGGAATGACAGCTAATGCAGAAATCATCACGCAGGACGCTACTATGCTGCAACGCTTAGGCAGGAGTGTTACAAAATTAATCAATAGACATTGATCCTATGCTGAACTTTTTGTGATGATCAGAAGGGGTTGCAGATAGCCGCAAAGTTTAGAATGTTTTAATTACGTGTAATTGTAATAAGTAACAAAACCCGATCATATTCGGGTTTTGTTTTATCTCGCGGGCAGAAGGGGATTAGAGATTTTGAGTGATTGGGAAATAATTTTAACAGAGCTATTTATATTAAGTTATATTTTCACAAATGCCCACTGTTGGTTTCGGCTTCCGGAGTAAGTCCATTGGTCTACTGCAACACCATTATTGAGTGATGCCCCCGTAACATCCAGGGCTTTTCCACTGTTTGCGTTGATGATCTTATAATAACCATTGTCGGTTATCTGAATTGACCATTTTTGATTTGTACTGCCGTTGTAATCCCATAGATCTGCCTGTCCGCCGTTACTGGTGCTAAAGTTGTAAACTTCCAAGCATTTTCCGGTGGCATGCATTGGCGTTAATCTGTAGTAGCCGCCGCCTGCATCTTCTACTTTAAATTGCTGGTTTGCTCCGGCTAAATAATCCCATTGGTCGGCCTGTGTTTGATTAGCCATTCCCCAACCCGCAAATTCCAGGGCCTTAAAACTATTTCTGCTGTAAATTTGATAAACTTGTCCAACCTGGATGGTTGAGGAAGTGCCATTTTGCGTTCCCTGCATCACCGCGGCTAAACCCTGTTGATCGGCTACTCCGTTCGTCTGCCGGTTAATGAGCCTGAACGCATTATTTCCTGTTGCCCCATCATCAAAATAAAATGGACGCAAGCCGTATTGTAATGCCTGATGTGTAATATAATTAAGATAGTACGCCCTGCCGGCAAGGTGGAGCGTTAATGCATCCCCAGAAAGCGTGGCCAGCCGGCGGATAGCTCCGTATTCTCCCAGTATAACAGGAATACCCTTATCAATAAATTTTGTCTTCATTAGCGGAAATTCTGCAGGGGCATCAGACTCTTCACCCCAGGTGGCATTTCGTGAAGCATCGGCTGTAGAATGATATCCACTACCCCAATAATAAAACATATTACCCCAGCTTGCGTCCGCGGCCAAACCGGCAAAATTAAAGGGAGTGTAATAATGAACTTCAACCATAAGGCGATTGGAGGCCGGGTCTGTGGGAAGCGTATTCATTAGACTGTTGGTATAGTCGATACTGGTAGTGGGACCCTGGATAAGCAACACTCTATAACTATTTTTGCCACCGGTTGATCTCACTGCATTGACAAACGTTTGATGATAAGAAAGCAGCACGCCCATCCCGGTGGCGTCTGATACAGCAGGTTCGTTCGCACTGGCAAAGATCACATGTTCATCAAAACCACGCATTTGCGTAGCTATTTGCTCCCAAAAGGCCTTTTGTTTGGCGTTAACGGCCGCTTGTGCAGTGGTGGTACAATTGTTCTCCAGCCACCCACCATCCCAATGTATATTTAGTATCACATACAAGCCATCGTTAACACAGTATTGAACAACCTGCTGCACCCTATTGAGCCATGATTGCTGAAGTTGTGCTGTATTGCTGTTGGCCATGTATTGGTCCCATGAGCAAGGAATACGGACCGCGGTAAATCCGCTTTTTTTAACCTGGTCAATAAGTGCCTGGGTTACCGTAGGATTGCCCCAGGCTGTTTCGCCACCTGTTGCTTCAAGTGTATTGCCAATATTCCACCCTAACTGGAATTTTGCGGCAAGTTGAGCCGCTGTACTGATTACCCCCGTTTGATCGGGTGGAAGAGGTGAGGTATTGTAACTTGGATAGCTGGTTATATCCAATGTTTTAACTGTTTTGGGAGCAGGTGGTTTAATACTCTGGTCAACGATTACCTGCTTTTTGCATCTTGTCAAAGTAAGGATTGAAAGGATGCACAAAAAATAATTTAGAGTTCTCTTCATAAAAAATTGGTTTAGTGGCGATGTGTAAATCTGCCATGGTGAATAATTGGTTAAATAATAAGGCAGTTGCTATTCCGCGTAGCGCGGAGTTTAACATTAATTTCATTTTTCGATATGTATAACAGGCCTGAGCCGGTTTAATTGGTTAGATTTTATTTTCGCAGAGCAGGATAATTAATAAAACAAGCGTATTTCAAAACCAACAAAACACCACCGTTAAATGGACTGTAATGCTTTAATTGGATATATTTTTAATGAGTATTTGGTTTATTAATTGCTTGATAAAATTATAGAAGAAATAAATAGCCAATGGGGGCACAAAAGTTAGAAAATAGGGTCTGAAATGTTCAAATTGTTAAAAAAATACCCAGATTGTGAGGTTTTATGGATTTTGTATAAATAAAGACCAGTAATTATTACTGGTCTTTATTTATTGTATATAGCTATTATAATTAGTTCCAGTCGCCGCTAATGTCCCTGGCTACATTAGGGTTGGCATTTTTCTCGGAGAATGGAATCGGCAATAAAATATTCTTGTCCAGGAAAGGTTGGGTGCCGTCTTCTGCCTGTCTTTCGGTATTGATGGTTTGTTTGGCAATTCCCCAGCGTATCAGATCAAAATAACGGGATTGTTCACCGGTTAATTCCAGTTGTCTTTCGCGCATCAGGATGGTCATCGCCGCTGATTGTCCGCCCAATGAACTATATAAAGGAGCATTTACACTTGGTCTGCTACGTACCTGATTAATCAGGGCGAGTGGCTGGCTACCAGTATTGCCTTGCTGTATGTAGGCCTCTGCAAGCATCAGCAACACATCTGCATAACGTATCACCTGCCCGTTTATACCGCTTTGCGGACCGCCATAGCTGGCAACTTTATTATAATATTCATATTTTAAATATTTGTATCCTGTTGTAGCATATGGAAAGGCTACAGCCCCAGTTGAGCATTGCTGACAGTATTGGGTTTCGCCGCCGCTGGCTGCATCACCATAAAAAGTATAAGCCGCTCTCGGATCAACATAGGTGGTATTGGTTTGTGGATTTGGATAGGTGAATGCCTTTACTGCAGTTGTCGTAATAAATACATTGTTCCAGTCGTTAAAGCCGTATTCCTGTGCCCGGGCAGAGTGAGTTGCTTTTCCTCCCCATGTTTCCTGCCCGCCAAACGGAGTATACTGATTACCAATACCCCAATCGGTCCACGCTTGATTCATGACCTGGAAAATGGTTTCCGGGTTTAAAGATGGACTATCCTGATTAGGATCATCAAACAAGTTATTATACACCGGCGCCAATGCATAAGTATATGGATATTGAGTCAATTTGCTTAGTTCCGTAACCGCATCACTCCACTTTTTTTCATACAGGTATGATTTGCCAAGCAAGGCTACGGCAGCTCCCCTGGTAGCACGGCCGAAACTGGCAGTGGCGTAAGAAAGGGGGAGATCAGTTTCCGCATCTTTCAGATCCTGTTCAACAAAAGCCCATATATCGGCAGTAGCAGCACGGGGCAGATTAATCTGATCCGGTGTTGGCAGCGGAATATATTCTTTACGCAAGGGTACCCGGCCATACAAATTAACCAGGTTAAAATAAGCGTAGGCCCTTAAAAATTTAGCTTCAGCAATGTATTGCTTTTGATCGGCTTGTTCAGTTGTATTAGCTGGTGTCCAAGCCTGAGCGCGGTTAATAACCACGTTTGACCGCATGATGAGGCGGTATAGTGACGACCACATAGCATCCAACTGTGGTTGATTAGGTGCGAAATTATATTGTGCCAGAGCCAAAAGATCGCCTTGCAGCGGCTGAGCGTTTTTGGCATCGTAACCCAGCAAATCAAAAATATAATACCACTCACGAGCCCACAATCCTGTATGTAGTAAGGTAGCGTAACTGGCTATCACGGCTTGGTTTATAGCTGCATCACTGGTGAAATAGGTATCATAAGTATATGCGCTTTTATTTTGTAAATCCAGATCCTTCTTACATCCCCCGGTCGCGGTCATTAAAATCGCAACTATCAGATACTTCATATATTTTTTCATAATTATATCCTTAATATTTTTTGTCATTAAAATCCAACTTGTATACCTGCTAAAAATGTACGTGGCTGTGGTATCTGCCCGTCATCAATACCCCGGTTAAATATATAGTCGGTAGCCCCGCCGTTGACGCCGCCATTGGTTTGTGTACTTACTTCAGGATCATATCCTTTATATCCGGTTATGGTAAATAAGTTTTGGGCGGCAATGTAAACCCGTAACCTGCTCAATACATTACCCGAGAATGATTTCAGAGCTGCTTTAGTGAAAGTATACCCTAAGGTTATGTTGCGCGCCCGCAGGTAGGAACCATTCTCCACAAAAAAGTCAGAAGGCCTCAAATTGCCGGTTGCTGTAACATTCTGGCCTGCGCGCGGCAAGGAAGCAACATCGCCAGGTTTTTCCCACCTGTTTAAAATGGCTGTTGATGCGTTATGCCCGGTTGATGCGTTTTCTGTGAAGAATTTAAGCGAATTAACCAATTGTACTCCCTGAACACCTGAGATAACTATATTCAGATCGAAGTTCTTATAGGAAGCACCGGCATTAAAACCATATATAAACTTTGGAATGGAGCTGCCAAGCACTTTTTGGTCTTTACTGTCAACAGTGCCGTCGTTGTTCAAATCTTTGAATATAAAATCGCCGGGTAATAAACCCGCTTGATATACCGCATTAGGATTTCCGGTTTTTTGCCTTGCAGTAGCATTCAGCGCATCGATTTCTGCCTGATTTCTGGCTACATGATCAACATTGTACCCGTAAAAAGCGCCGATAGGGGATCCTGGTTGTGTTAAAGTGATGCCATTTAGGTTGTCAAAGTATCCCCCTATGATGGGTGTTGGTGATTGGGTACCCAGCGATAATGTCTTATTTTGGTTATAAGCACCATTTATACTTACGTTGTAATTGAAGTCATTAACCTTACCACGGTAGGCCACCTGAAATTCGAAACCTTTATTTTGAGCGTCGGCGGCATTAGTAACTAAACTACTGGGAAATCCGCTTAAACCGCCGACTCCAACACTGGTTGGTATGGGAATGGCAACCAATAAGCCACTGCTTTTTCTGTTATAATAATCAAGGGCCACAGTAAGTTGGTTGTTCAGGAAGCCAAGGTCGAGCCCAACATTTGTTTGATCTGTTTGTTCCCATCTTAATAGCGGGTTTGCAATGGAGGTTACTGTGGTGCCATTTACAAACGATTCATTCTGGCCAAGCGAATAAACCAGGTTACCGGTTGGTGAACCACCAAAGGTAAATACTTGTGTAGTGGTTAAACCAAATTTGTTATTACCCGTACGGCCCCAGCCGATACGTAGTTTACCATCGCTGATAAACGGAAGCGCCGATTTTACAAAATCCTCTTCGGTAAAGCGCCAGGCAAAGCCAGCTCCCGGAAAATTACCATAGCGGCTTTGAGGGCCAAAATTTGATGAACCATCACGACGGATGCTGCCTGACAGTATGTAACGATCATTAAACGTGTATATCAATCGACCATAATAGGAGATAGCCCGACCAAACTGAGTATAATAGCCAGATGTGTTAGCCTGGCTGGTGATGGTTGGTGCTACACCGATATCCTTGACGTTATCATTTAACATTCCTGTACCCAATACGCTCAGGTATTTACTTGACCCTGCGTCAATATAGCTGGTACCTGCTGTTGCCGATATATTGTGTTTGCCAAAAGTACGGTTGTACGACAGGTAGTTTTCAAAAGTATAGTTATTGTAACTGTTAAAGGCACGACCGGCCTGGCGGGTATAGGCCAGGTTGTTTGAGGTGACATAAGGTATTTGGTACGAATCGTTTGTAGAATTGCCATATACGCCTGCTAGTTGTGATCTCAAAGTCAATCCTTTGATAATATTTACTTCACCAAAAAATTGCGGATACAATACCAGGTCGTTGCTTGACAATGTTTGAACACCTAATGCTTGTAATGGATTAATTGCGTTGCTGTTATCATCAACATTGGTGAGAATAGAGTAGCCACCTAAAATAGAGGGATCATATATCGGCTGGTATGGTGCATAGGTAATTGCATTAAGGATGCTGGCTGTTTGGCCATTAGTATTTGTATAACGCACGTTGAGGCTTTGGCCGAAATGGAAACGTCCGAGCTTTTCGTCTAATGAAAAACGACTGTTTAACCTTTTCAGGTTATAATCCTTAACAATAGCTTCCTGAGTCAGATAACCTATCGACAGATTATACGTCACTTTATCACTACCGCCATTAACGCTTACATTATTTTGGGTAGATAACGCTGTTTTAAAAATAGCTTTTTGCCAATCAGTGCGGTCAACCGTTACATAAGGAGTACTTAGTTTAGCCGGAGGGGTAAGGTTATTGGTAGCAGCTATATCTTTTAGAAGAGCAACATAATCGTTTGCCTTAAGCAAATCAAGTTGTTTCCAGACTGATGAAGTACCAACCTGCGAGTCAAATGATATTTGAGGAGCGCCACTTTTCCCTTTTTTTGTGGTGACTATAACTACACCATTAGCAGCAGCAACACCATAAATGGCAGTAGATGCTGCATCCTTCAAAATGGTAATATTCTCAATGTCTTGCGGATTGATGGTATTAAAAAGATTGGCATCGCCCTGGATGCCATCAATCACATACAATGGCTCTACATTAGTAAATGAGCCTGTACCGCGTACAATGATTTGGGCATTTGAGCCCGGAGTACCATTTGAATTTAATACCTGTACACCGGAAGCCTTACCTATAAGTAATTGCGCGGCACTGGTATTAGTATTGGCTCCCGCATCTTTAGCAGCCACTACATTCACCGATCCTATTAAATCCTTTTTTCGGGCAGTACCATAACCAATAACTACTACTTCGTTAAGCGCTTTGCTATCACTCTGTAGTTTTACATTCAATACCGTCTTTCCGTTTAATTTGATCTCCTGTTTGGTGAAGCCTATAAAGGAAAATACCAGGGTAGCATCTCCGGGTACATTAAGGGAGTAAGAACCATCCGCACCGGTGATGATACCATTCTGTTTGCCTTTTTCTGTTACCGTAACTCCGGGGAGCGGACTATTATCATCCGCTGATGTTACAATCCCTTTAATGGTGGTTGTTTGTGCGATAACAGGAAGCGCACTAATCGACACCAATAGTAGCAGCAGGTGCCGCAATCTTGCTAGCCTTAGCAGTCTTGTTAAATTGGTAATTTTCATTCTCATAATTTGATTTTGTGGTTTATAAATTGTTTAAATAACAATAATAAAAGCAAACAATAAATACAATCGATTGCGATATAAGACCGAAAGGAGTCTTCATGATCGTGTAGTTTGAGAAATGGATTGTTGGTTTATTATTGGGCTGTTAAAAATAGCCTTTATGCGGTAAGCTTAAAAGGGCATTTTTGTTAATAAATAGGGGTACAAATGTTTCCAAAATAATCATTAATGGATTTTTTTGCTTTTACAGATTAAAAGATTAACAAAGAAAACGGATAAAATGCCTATCTGAAATCTTCATTTTGGATCTTATTAATTGTTTTTAAAACATTTATAAAAAACGATAATTTGGGTAGCTATCGTACTGCTTAAGCTGATGACAGTATTTATAAATGCTGATTCATTTTATAAGCCATTCTTAATTCAAATCTGATCAGATAAACCTCTATCTTTTTTTGAGCAGAAGTTTGGTTGTAGGTTACCATGAGAAAAAAGAGGAGGACTTTAAATTTTCATCATCATATTTTTTATTCGGAATACCCTTAAGTACAAAAACGTATCTGCCTGATAAAGTACATTACAGTATGATTCTGACTAAACCTCTATCATTGCTTTAATTACGCCGTTTGCAGGATCAAGCCAGCTTCCAAAGTTGTCTTTCACTTCGGCAAAGTGTACCCGATGGGTAATATAATTAGCCGGTTGCACCGAGCCTTTTTTCATGGCCGCAATTACATGTTCAAAATCTTCGCGGGTAGCATTACGACTGCTCATTAATGTTGCTTCACGCTTATGAAACTCCGGGTGACTCAAGCTAATGTCTCCCTTTTGCAGGCCAACCAGGACATATCTGGCTCCATGGGCCATATAGTTAAAGCCATTATTAATGGCTTTCAAGCTGCCTGTGGCATCAATCACTACTGTGGGCATGTCTCCTTGTGTTATTGCGGTGAGTCGTTCCAGTATATCTTCGGTCGAAACGTTAATAATGTGATCTACTTTCAGCCTATTTCTACAAAATTCAAGTCTTTTGGTGTTGAGATCCATGGCAATTACTTTGGCTCCTGCAATGCGGGCAAACTCCATTATTCCGAGACCTATGGGACCGGCACCTATAACCAATACATATTCACCGGGCTTTACATCTGCCCGCCTGATTCCGTGCGCACCTATCGCGAGGGGTTCTACTAAGGCCAGCTCATCATAACTTAAGGCATCTCCATGAACCAGCGAATAGGTTGGTACGTTCAGATATTCGGTCATTCCTCCATCCACATGAACGCCGCAAACATTAATTTTAGCACAGCAATTGGGTTTTCCAGATCTGCAGGCAATACAAACACCACAGTTAAAGTAGGGGATGAATGTAACGATCTCACCTTTTTTAAAACCGGGCGCACCGTTTGGCTCAACTAACTCTCCTGAAAGTTCATGCCCCAGGATACGGGGATAGCTAAAATAGGGCTGTGTGCCTTCAAAGGCATGTAGGTCCGTACCGCAAACGCCTATTCTCCTGATCCTGATCTGGGCATATCCTTCTTTTATTTCAGGTCTTTCCTTTTCTTTAAAAACTAATTTTCCCGGTTCTTCACAAACTATTGATTGCATATGATTTAGGTTTAAAGCTGAAAAATTTGATTCATAACTACCCACTTTTCTCCCTCTTTTGCCCAGGGCAAAGGCTGTTGGAATTTCCACATCAATTGCTCCCATTCCTGCACTATGGAATTAAGCACGTCCATTTGTTCTTTTTTTTCAGGCTCGTAATGATCGCTTGTCTCCATGATCATAAACAAACGATTACCCGTACGGTAGATCTGCATGTCCCGAATTTCGGCATCCAATATACTTTTGCGTATTTCTGGCCAGCTATTTTCTGCCTTATGCCAGTGTTCATATTCTGCTATCAATTGTGGATCATCTTTTAAATCAAGGGCCAAACAGTATCTTTTCATGATGATATTTATTTTTTAAAGATAGGCGGAAGCGTACGATTCGTCAATTAAACCGCATGCTTTCATTTCTGTCCAAAATTGCGCCGGGATCTTTAAATAGGCTAAAGCAACATTTTGGGATACCCGTTCTACATTGGAGGTACTCAGGGCAATGCTTTTAACACCTGGCGCGTTTAGTCCAAAGGAAATACATGCGTCCGCGGGTTTTATTTTGTAATCGGCACATAAGCCGTAAAATAACTCCCGCCAATAGTACAAATGTTTGTCTTTTACCGGATCAGTTAACCGGTAATTGTAATAAGCAGATCCTGTTAAAAAGCCCCCGTTAAAAACAGCGGAATTGATGATCTGGATTCCTTGTTTTTCGAGCTCCAGCATAAATTCGACTAATTCCCGGGGATGGCTGTGAATCGTCATGCTATTGGCTATCATGACCCAATCGAGCGTTACATCATCAGTTATTTTTTTAATAGTTCGCCAATCCTTTGAGCCTACACCGATAGCCTTCACTTTACCACGTCGCTTTAATTCTTGCAACGCGCAATAGGCATCCAATATATCGCGGTAACGTTGAGTCAGGTCTGGCTCGTCCTTTGCTGCCGCAAGGTATTCGTCGGGGTCATGTACGGATACGAGTTCCGCCCGGTAACCGCCCAGCAACTCATTCCCTTGTTCATAGCATTCCAGGATACCCTCATAACTTATCCGCTGAACGGCATCGTATTTCAGATCGCGCCACATGCCAGGTTCAAAAGTAGGTTCAGTTGTTTTTAGCGCTGTGCGAAACCAGCCTAATTTATTGCTGATCAGCACATCCGATGGATTTACATTCAATTGTGCTAAAGATCTTCCCAGCGATTCGAGTGCGAGCCCTGCGCCATATTTACCGGCAGAATCAAATACAGCCGGTTTTGGAGAATACCTGATGCTTTCGGCAACAATGGCACATTTAACATCGTCGGAAAGCGCGACATATAAATTCCCTAATCCGCTGGTGCCAAAAATTACTTTAGGCAGATTGATTTCTTGCATATGAGAAATGGGTTACAGCTGAGGATAGTTTTTTACCCGATGACACCAGCTTAAAAATTTGCGCAAAACAAAGAGCTGCCATTGAAACAGCCGTAATCAAGGTGTAACAAATTTTCAGATTCATCATATCCGATTAAATAGCTCCCTCTATTTTTAAAACGAATGCGTCTTTACCTGGAGCCTGTTCTGGTAGTTTTAATTTGAGGCCCGTCTCAGTCTGTTCAAAGCTCAATTTATCGTTTCCAAGCAGGCTTACGCTGGTCACATTACCTACTTCATTGCTTTTGGCTAGTTTTTTAACAAAGGCTTCATTGCCGGTGGGCCAGCCCAGCATAGTAGCGTAAAGGGTTTTACCTTTTGCAGTAAACCGGATGTCCTGTGCCCCAAAAGGCTTTCCCTTGCCTTCATTAAAACCCTGCGCATTGATAGGCGCGGCTGAATCTGTTGCCGGGCCTTCTCCAAATACCTTCCAGGGACGGGTGCCATAAATTGCCTCGCTGTTAACCTGCATCCAGGCGCCTATACCTTCAACTACCGCAAGTTCCTCGCTATCAAGGGTGCCATCACCACGTAATGGTATGTTTAATAGTAGGTTGCCGTTTTTACTTACTATGTCAACCAGGGTGTGTACCACTGTTTTGGTGCTTTTGTAATGTTTATTATCAAATATGCGACGATCATAATGCCAGGCACCAATACAAGTATCGGTTTGCCAGGGCAAAGGCTCTATCTGGTTGCTCTGTCCGCGCTCTATATCCCATATCATGCATTTGCGCTGTTGCTCATTCAATACTTTGGCAAATAGTGCTGCTTGTAGTTTACCATGTTTTTGAATACTGGTATTGTACATATGCGCCGCTATTTTCAGGCCGGCATCGCTTACCGGCCAAAGGGGTAATGCGGTATCATCAAAATAAATCAGTTCGGGGCCGTATTTGTCTATCAATTCTATTGTGCGGTTCAAAAATTTGTCGCAATATGCCTTATTGGGTACGCTGGCACCATTACCCCAATCCCAATGACGCCCCATGCTGTCATCGTTAAGACTGTCCTCACTTAAGGCATGGTTCTGGGCATATAATTCCTGTGGATCGTAACCATTCCACCATTTGCCGGCACCGTTGGCTTTGGTAAGCTTGCCATCATAGGGGATGCCCGCATAAGGTCCGGTTTTATCCGCTCGCTGGGCAACCTCGTACCAGGTCCATGGGTGAGATGCATGTACCGTTACCCCAAAAGGCAGACCATGCTGTTTGGCAGCTTTAGCCCAACCGCCAACCAGGTCCTTTTTGGGGCCCAGTTTGGTGGAGTTCCAGCTTTGATATTTGCTGTCGTACAGATCGAAGTTATCATGATGATTGGCCAGGGCCATAAAATATTTAGCACCGGCACGTTTATATAAGCCAACTAATTCATCGGGATTCCAGTTCTCAGCCTTCCACTCATTGATCACATCCTTGAAACCAAATTTTGAAGGATGTCCATATTTTTGAATATGGTATTTATACTGATCACTGCCTTCCTGGTACATACCGCGGGCATACCAGTCACCACGCTCGGGCTGGCACTGTGGCCCCCAATGTGCCCATATGCCAAACTTGGCATCGCGGAACCAATCAGGTACCTGGTATTGAGCCAACGAATCCCAATCGGGCTTAAAAGGGCCGGAAGCAATAGGAGTGTTTGCATATGGGGTTAACAGGCTGCCCCCATAAAGCTTAGACAGATATAAGGATGATAATCCCGTGGCTAAACCTTTTATTAATGTTCTTCTTTTCATAATTGGATTTGGTGATTGGTAATAAATAGCTATGCTGGCGTGTTATCCAAAATTTTATTAATGTTCGATAAGTCAATTAGCTGTAATTGGTTCATCCACAATTGATGTATTTCCATCAATAATTGATCAATCAAATTTCTTTGAAATAATGTCTAAATAATTGACCTAATAGGACTTTTTTTTGTAAAAAACCGACTTTTAGACATGGCAGAATGAATGTGATCGCTATTGGATACAGCACTGATCTTAAAGCTTTTGACAACAACCCAGAAAAAGTATCGATATCAGACAATCAAATAAATAGCATGCCTGGCGTGCCTACTACTGATTAAAACCGACCTGAAAGATTTGTTTTTTATAGGTGCTGGGCGACATGCCGGTTAACTTTTTGAAGGCTTTTGAAAAATAAGATAGATTATCAAATCCGGTTTGAGTGCAGATTTCAGAATACGACATTCTGCTCGTAGCCATCAGATACTGGGCGCGTTCAATACGTTTTTCGTTGATATAATTCAATGGCCTGGTTCCGGTATGCTGTTTAAACTGTCTTGAAAAATAATCGGCATTTTGATTAGCGCGGGAAGCGAGCTGATGCACCGAAAGATCCAGATGTAAATTGACGAGGATATAATTTAGGGTTTCCGCGATTTTTAACGGAATAGGTTTATGCTCCGGGTGTTTGAATAGCTGAGGGTTCAGAAATTTGGCGGTTAACAACATCAGGATACCCTGAGTTTCCAGATATGCCGAAGTGTTTTGCTGGTTGTTAAGCTCCTGGTATTCTTTGTAATAAATGTCTTTTTCATAAACTTTGGGATTGTCAGACCTGTTTATTCCTCTTCCGGGATTAATTTGAAGCAACCGGTTAAAAAGGTTAACATCCACTTCGGTGGCTTTCGTTTTTAATAAGATCCTGTTATTGGCGAAAAGTGAACTTCCATCAATCGAATCCTCGAAAAACTGAACAAAGTATTGCCCTAAATAGCTACTGCAGGTTAGATTACATAAGGTGAAACTTGGAATGATATACAGATAACCCGGTTCAAGCCTGAGCAAACTGTCTGCCCCCGATATTTCACCCTCACCTTCGTCTATGTAATAAATCCGGTAGTAGGGACTGATAACATTCCTATAATTCCATTTTGAATCGAGCTTTACATAGTCGACGTTAAGGAGTGAAAAAGTATGTTGTAGATTTCTTTTGATCATCTGGATTACAAATATGCAAATTGCCTGAATACATATAGATGTATATGAATGATTTAAATATAGTGAAGTCGGTTTTTTACAAAAAAAAGTCAGGTTCAATCAAATTTTCGGGGCCGCTTTAATGTAGGTTTGAATTAACCAATATAAAGAAGCAATTCTTAGAATAAATGATTTAATTACCTTGTATTTGCAGGTTGTGTTTTGGATTTATATATTCAAAATTTGATATTTATGGAATCCATATCTAAAAAATCTTCTGTAGATTACCGATAACTTATTCTATTAATTGAGTATTATGAATAGCCCGATCGCCCAAAATCCATGAGATATAAAATATCCTTAGGCGTTTTTCTCCTCTTATTCATCATTCCTGCCGTTTTTGCACAAAGCAGTAAATATCAGTTCTCGCAATTGAATAGAAGCAGTGGTTTGTCGCATAACCAGGTTAACTGTATTTTTAAAGATTCTGAAGGTTTTATGTGGTTTGGCACTGCATCGGGTCTTAATCGCTATGATGGCTACACCTTTAAAGTATTTAAACATGATGCTAATGATAAAAAGTCTCTTCTCGATGATTTTATAACCAATATTTTTGAAGGACCAGACAAAAAGCTATGGGTAGCAACCCGTAACGGATATTGTTTTTATGACCCCGCAACGGAGCAGTTTAACAGTGATATGGCGTTAATGGCTAATGCTTTAAAACTTCCGGTTTATCCCACCGTTTCTAAAATAATCTCCGGTGGAAAAAGTGACTTCTGGTTTGTGTGTCCGGATTCCGGTCTTTATCGTTATCATGAATCAAGCAGAACAACCACGCGATACGATCATCGTTCTCTTATATCTTTATACTCAAATCTTGTGTCAGATATCACACAAGATGCAGCCGGTAATATCTGGATAGTTTACCGTGACGGCGTAGTGGAGAAGTTTGATGTCAAACACGGGGCAATTACTTATCGTACCAATATCGTTAGTAAAGCTTCCAGTAATAAGGATGGTTACTACACTATAACCGTTGATAAGGATAACGATTTATGGTTGTATACCCCTAATTTAGATTCGGGTGTCTACTACTATAGCCCATCCACAGGAGTATTTAGGCATATTACAAAAGAGTCAGAAGGGGTAAAATTAAAATCCAATATCATCAGTAATGTTGTTCAGGCTAATGACGGTCTGATATGGATAGCTACAGATCATGGTGGGATAAACATATTAGATAAAAAAAGCTCCAGAATCACTTATTTATTAAACCGCGAAGATGATACCAAATCGTTAAGACAAAATAGTGTGATCTTATATAAAGATGATGCCGGTATTATGTGGACCGGCACTTTTAAGGAAGGGGTAAGCTATTATCATAAAAATATAATCAGGTTTCCACTTTACAGACACTTTGCTTCTGATCCCGGGAGTTTACCTTTTGAAGATGTCAATAAATTTGTTGAAGATAAAAACGGCAATTTGTGGATCGGAACAAACGGTGGCGGACTGATTTATTTTGATCGCAAAACAGGCGGTTTTAAGCAATATAAATACGACGCGAAGAATCCAAACAGCCTCAGTAATGATATTATCGTTAGTTTATGTATTGACCATGATCAGAAATTATGGATAGGGACGTATTTTGGCGGGCTGGACTGTTTTGATGGCAAAACATTTACTCACTATAAGCATGACGATAAGGTAGCAACCAGTATTGCCGATAACCGGATATGGAATATTTTTGAAGATTCTTCGCACCGGTTATGGATAGGCACTTTTGCGGGCGGACTTCAATTGTTTGACCGGTCAAAAAAAATCTTCTCGCCTCCATTTAAACAAACGGATATCAGGAGCCCGTACATATCTTCCATCTTTGAAGACAGGAAAGGTAATATATGGGTAGGAGGGTATTTCGGCGTAGATGTGATTCTGAAGAATACAGGCCATATAGCTCATTACAGCAATAGCCCCACAGGCACAAATCATTTAATAAGCAATAATGTAAATCGTATCAATGAAGACAGTCGCGGTCTGATCTGGATAACAACGCGTGAAGGATTGAGCATACTGAATCCCACGACAAACGTTTTTATTTCACTTACCAGGGAAAACGGGTTGCCCGACAACTCTATACTGGATATACTGGAAGACAATAAGGGAAGGATGTGGTTAAGTACCGCAAATGGGTTAAGCAGGATAACGCTTACACCACGTAAAGGTACTTATAGCTTTAGATTTGAAAACTTTGATGAAACCGACGGTTTGCAAGGCCGGGAGTTTAATGTGAACGCAGCCCTGAAGACCAGTAAGGGCGAGTTAATATTTGGCGGAGGGCATGGCTTTAATATTTTCGACCCCTCAGGCATACATGCCAATATCAATAAGCCCAAATTGATTTTTACCGATTTTCTGTTGTTTAACAAAAGTGTAAAGGCTAATGAAGAGCTTGATGGACATGTTATATTCTCAAAAGCGATTTCGGCAACCCAGGAAATAATACTGAATCATAGCGAGAATGTTTTTACCATCGAATTTGCGGCATTGAACTTTTTCAACCCCAACAAAGTAAAGCACCAATACATGATGGAGGGTTTTGATAAGGGCTGGCTCGATGCAGATAACGCTACGCGCAAGGCAACCTATACCAATCTTGACGCCGGCAATTATATTTTTAAAGTGCGGGCGATAAGTCAGGAGGGAAGATGGGATCCGGACTATATATCGTTAAGAATTAAAGTGTTGCCGCCTTTCTGGAAATCCACGTTGGCTTATCTCATTTATTTACTGCTCATCGTTGCAATTCTTTTTTTAATGCGCCGGCGGGGGATACAAAAAATAAGAAGGCAGTTTGCGGTTGAAAAAGAAAAACAAGAAGCCAAGCTGTTGATCGAACATGAACGCCAGGAGGCCCGGCGTATGCACGAACTTGATATGATGAAAATCAAGTTTTTTACCAACGTAAGTCATGAGTTCAGAACACCGTTATCGTTGATCATAGCACCGGTTGATAAAATTTTAAAGCATACAGAAAACACCGAACAAAAACACCAGCTGCAACTGGTAAACCGTAACGCCAAACGTTTATTAAATATGGTAAACCAGTTGCTTGATTTCAGGAAAATGGAAGTGCAGGAGCTCCGGCTGCATGCCCGGAGCGGGGATATTATCGGTTTCATTAAAGAAATGGCATATTCTTTCTCTGACATTGCTGAGAAAAAGCAGATCCGGTTTATGTTTGACTCGGAAGTTGAAAAACTGGTGATCAATTTTGATCATGATAAGATAGAGCGGATCATCTTTAACCTGCTCTCGAACGCGTTTAAATTCACACCCGAGGGTGGGTACGTAAGCGTTTTACTGACGGTACTTGAAAAGGCGCCGGAAAAGTACTTGCTGGAGATCAAGATTATTGATACAGGTATAGGAATTCCATTGGATAAACAGGAAAAGATCTTTGAACGTTTTTTCCAGAACGATGTACCCGACTCTATGGTTAATCAGGGTAGTGGTATAGGTTTGTCAATCACCAGGGAGTTTGTAAACCTGCATAACGGCGAAATATCAGTGGAGAGTGAGCCCGGACAAGGTAGCTATTTTACCATCCTGCTACCTGTTGATTTAGCCACAGGAGTAGCAGAGCAAATACCTTCTGATCAGGCTGATATCTCAGAGTCTGCCAAAACCGAAGATGAGGTATGGACTCAACCCGCAACCGGTTCGGCTAAAAAGCTCACTGTTTTACTGGTTGAGGATAATGAAGATTTCCGTTTTTATTTAAAGGACAACTTAAATGAGACTTTCCAAATTATGGAGGCTGCCAACGGTAAGGAAGGCTGGCAAAAAACCTTGGCCCTGCATCCGAACCTCGTAGTTACCGATATCAGCATGCCCGAAATGAACGGTATTGATCTTTGCCGAAAGATACGTAACGATAAACGGACATCGCACATCCCGGTTGTATTGCTTACCGCGATAACCGGAGAGGAGCAGCAATTGGAGGGGCTTGAAACCGGTGCCAATGACTATCTGACCAAGCCTTTTAATTTCGAGATCCTTTTGTCGAAACTAAAAAACATACTGGCCATACAGGAAGATATGCGCAAAACATATCAAAAGCAGCTCGATGTGAAACCAACGGAGGTGGAGACCGAATCGTTTGATGAGGCGTTTATCAAAAAGGCACTACAGCTTATTGAGAAGAATATTGACAATGCCGATTTCTCGGTAGAAGAATTGAGCAGTGAGTTGTGTGTAAGCCGTGTTACACTCTATAAAAGAGCGCTGGCATTAACAGGAAAATCACCGGTAGAGCTCATCCGGTCCATCCGCCTGAAACGTGCGGCTCAATTACTGGAGAGTTCACAATTAACCATATCCCAGATATCGTACAAGGTAGGTTTTAAAAGCCAGAAGTATTTTGTACGATCTTTTAAAGCCGAATTTAATTGCCTTCCGTCTACATATGTCAGCAATAAGAATAAGCAGCATCCCAGTGAAGCTTTGTAGCAGGAGCTGATATAGCTGTGTAGCTCGGAGTCCATTTTGTTAATGCTTGCTATAGGGTTTAAGCTACTGCGTCATTTAAATTTAGTTTTTATATGTTAATGAATTGAAAATCAGTTTATTGATTTTGGTTAATTTCTTTATTTTTAAATATTTACACTTTAAAGTGCAGGGCTATTGACAACAAAAAAGCAGATGTTATTGAGATTAGGTTATGACGGTCATTCGGTTTACATCACAAAATGTTTAGCAATGGCGAGTTTTAGTGTTATAAGAGGCAACATCAGACAGAGGGGAAATGTGCAAAGGCGTTTCCAACGGTGACAATAACAAAAAAGCCGAAGAGAATATCCTCGGCTTAATTTTCTAAAATTTGGGTTTGCGGAGAGGGAGGGATTCGAAACTGTTGAGTAAGTAATTAGTATTAATTATGTTAAAGTGTTTGAATTAATTGTGGACAATGATTAAGACAATAGTATAACATAATAGTTAATTGTTCTTTAACGACGAATACATTAAGTGCTTATCATGGTTGTGAAAAGAAATTAGTACAATATTTCCTTTACAGGTGTTTTGCTCTAGCTGCAAAGAATATCAACAATTGTTTTAAATAAAATGTTAAATATTTGTCCAAGCCTGTTTATTTGAAATAATAAATAATTATATTTGGGGCACCTGTAATACTAAATAACTAACTTATCACAATGACAAAATATCCCATCAATCGCGAGCTCTCATAAGAGCTTCTCTCGCTGAATACATTTTTTAAATCATTGAGTTTAGTTCACTTAAGGAGTGTTGTCTTCTTAGGAGCATATTCTATGTTCAAAAAATAGCCATTCATTAATCAAGAGTTTTCCAATAGTCGTACGCATAAAATAATTAAAAATTAAGATAACTCTGAATGAAAAAGATATTAATCGGCTCTTTTGCCATGGCTTTATTTTCTCAGGAAGTATCTAGTCAAACCAAGGCACTTACAGTAGATGCTAACGATGTATTAAATAACAACACCAAAATCGTCGCCCAAACGTCGGTTGGCCAGGTGTTTTTTACCGGACATCAATTAGGTGCGGGTTATTATTATCCAGCGGGCATCTTCCGGGCTATAACGGACAATAACAATAATGCAGCGAATTACTATTTTGATGGTATAACTAACGGTGCAACCAACTTTAGTGTAAGAGCGGATGGGCTGGGTTATTTTGCCAACAGCGTCGGAATTAGTACCAATTCGCCTACAGCCAAACTACACATATTCAATCAGTACGACGCTAATCAAACAACTTCGTTGAAAATGTTTTATCAGGGCACCTGGCAAACACCTGCTTATGCTACAAATTTTAGATTCATTGATTTGAGTAGTACAGAAAACGGAAAAGTACTACAGGTTAATGGAACAGGAATCGGTATAGGATACGATCCTCCTGCGTGGTCAACAGCTGATAAATTATACGTTAATGGAAACGTTGGTATAGGAACTACTGATCCTAAAGGATATAAGCTTGCCGTGAACGGTAGCGCCATTGCCACCTCTATGACAGTAAAGCTTAACGCCGCATGGCCTGATTATGTATTTAAGAAGGATTATCAATTACCATCTCTGTTAGAAGTAAAAACATATATAGACCAAAATCATCATTTACCAGAAATTCCATCGGAGCAGCAAATTGCGAAAGACGGATTGAACTTGGGTGAGATAAATAAATTGCTGATGAAGAAGGTGGAAGAATTGACTTTGTATTTGATTGAAAAAGATCAGAAAGAAAAAGAAAAGGATAAAATTTTGATTTCTCTTCAAAATCAAATTAATGAATTAAGAAAGCAAAAAAGACAATAATAACATCTAAAATAACAAACTAGATAATCGGTATATCATTAGGTGGGCAGTCGACCTCCATAGTTATTTACATAAATATTTAATCAATCATTAATGGGCAATGCGTTGCTTAAACCATATCACACTATTATTTATGAAAAAAAGACTTCTTCTTGTTTTTTTTATACTCTTGCAGTCCTTTATAAAGGTCTATAGCCAAACCGGCAATAATCTTAGTTCATTCGTGCCTATGGTATCTCAAACGGCAAGTACAATAAACAATTATAATGCGGATTATTATACTGGACGCCTTAATTATAATTCACCTTTAACGAACGTATCCATGTATGGAATAGACATGCCAATATCTCTTAATTATTTGACGAATGGCATGAAAGTGCAAGATGTATCGGGGATAACGGGATTAGGATGGACATTATCGTTGGGAGGAACAATTACCCGTGAACTACATGGTTTGCCAGATGATCAGTATAATGGTTATTGCAGGGTAGGTGAAAAAAATCAGGGGTTACTAAACCAGGAATATATAAAAAATGTGTCAGACGGTACTTGGGACTCTGAACCGGATAAGTTTTCCTTTTCCTTTTTAGGATTTACTGGTACTTTTGTTTTAGACCCATATGGCAATCCGTTGCTTCAATCTAATCAAGCGGGAGTAAAAATTGATTATTGTCCGTTCACCAGGAGCCAATTACCGCTAGGAGCAAATAATAAATGGATTTTGCGGGATCAGAAGGGTAATCAGTATTTTTTTGAAATGTCGCAGGTAACATCAGGTATCCAACACGGTGCGGTTAAAAATACATTCCCAGTATATGTTTCGTCTTGGTTTATAACTAAAATCATAACAGCAAGCAACCAACAAATAGACTTTAGTTATACTAATGGTGCTCCGGTTAATTATTCTAATTATTTGAATGTTCGTAGAATTGATAAACTTCTGAATGGTAATACAACGCTTTTTAGTTGTCTGGGTAAAAAGCATACAGCCGATACCACCTATAATGAAAATATCGATATTAATTATCAGAATACCTATCTAACAAAAATATCGGGTAATGGAGTAGATATTAATCTTGGCTATAATCTCACAAGGCTTGATTTAACAAATAGTAAAGCTCTAACAGATATCTCAGTAAATTACAATAACAAAGTTATAAATAATTATAAACTTAATTACAATTATTTTACTTCAGATGATGGAACAAATACAAAAAGGCTTAAGTTAAGCAGTATTTCTCAGGTTTATGCAGGCAATAATTTGAAAACACTTTATAGCTTTTATTATAATGAAACAGTTAATCTTCCGGCAAGAAATTCATTTAAGTCCGACTATATGGGCTATTACAATGCTAATTCTCAAAATTCCAATCTTAATGGGTTTGCTGATAAAACGCCTAACCTAACAAATACCCAAGCTAATATTTTACAGAAGGTTACTAATATATTAGGAGGATCGGTAAATTTCGAATATGAGTTAAATAAATACAAGGATGGAAGTGGTGAAAAGACAGGTGCAGGGCTTCGGGTAAGCAGGATTTACGAGAAGAAAAATGATGCTGAAAGTTCTATTACAAACCAATTATCATACTCATACACGCTCGCTGGTTCAACAGGAACAAGTGGACAGGTATATTCCTTTTATTCGCCTTATTGGACTGGAAGTTTTTATGTATTCTGCAACAACAATAGCGGTGCTATTTATTATTATACTTCTGAAATGCAGGAAACGTTGGCTGATGGAAATGGTGCAAATGTGGGTTATTCACAGGTGGCTGTTTCCAAAACAGACGGCAGTATTGTCAGATATACCATGACTAATTATTCTGATTATCCAGATAAAAATGTAGTGTACAACACCTATAGCAATAGCGCTATTACCTTTAATAACAATGATCAGAGCAATTTGAGTAGCTATAATGACAAGCCTAGAAGCTCCTTCCTTTTCGCCAGAGGTAAAATATTGAAGGAGGAAAGTATCGATGCTGCTGGTCAGGTTGTAAAGACCATAACATATAATTATTCACTTACAGTACCATCAGGGCTTGTAGTAGGTATAAGACCCTCTGTTTCCACGGTAAATGGCGGCACTTTTTATGATGTAACAGGTTTCAGCTATCAAACACAAGATCTTAGATTGGATTCTAAAACAGAGCAGATGGCTAAAGCCAACGTTAACCAGCAATTGCTAACAGAAAATTATACCTATACAACCACTGCACCAAATCTTATCAGATCTGTTGCTTCAACATTAAGTTCTGGAAAATCTGAAAAAACAACATTCCGCTATGCTTTCGATTTGGTTCCTGCGCAGCCAACCAGTCAACCAGGGTTATCGATGCCATTTACTTGGATGATATATAATAATATAATAGCAGATCCGGTTGAAATTGTTCGTTCTGTAACCAGAAATGGCCAAACTAAAATTATAGCTGCCAGTGTAACGAAATATAAGTCATTTAATAATACGGTGCTTCCCTCAACCGAAGTTAAACTAGAATCAAAATACCCTATCCCCGAAAACGAATACGTGATTTATCAAGTAGCCTATAATAACGGGAATGAAGTGGAAACCATAGACTCAAGATTAAAGCCGTTTAGATTGTTTAATAAATATAATTCAAATAATACCCTTTTAGAACAACAAAGCTATACTACTCCAGCTAAATATGCTTCAACGCTTGTTGGTTATAACGGTATGTATAAAACTGCGGAGATTGATAATGCAAGTTTGGTGGATATAGCCTACACAAGCTTTGAGTCTAATGATAAAGGAAATTGGACTTATAGCGGAATACCTATATTTGATTTGTCTTCAGCTACAGGGAATAAATATTATGACCTTTCTAAGGGTAATCTTGTTAAAAATGATTTAACCGCGGGTACTACATATATTATCACTTATTGGACAAGAAATACAACCTTTTATACAATTTCCGGCACACAGGGGACACCCTTGTTACTTGCAAACCGAAATGGTTGGAATTGTTATCAACATACTATAAGCAATCAAACAAATATTTCCATTTCTGGTGGTGGGGCCATTGATGAGGTTAGGTTATACCCAATGGGAGCAAAAATAGTAACAGGGACCTACGAGCCATTAGTTGGTATGACGAGTAAGAACGATGAAAATAATCAAATAGTTTACTATGAATATGATGAGTATAACAGACTCCAATATGTAAGGGATAATGAAAAAAACATTATAAAAGCATATTGTTATAATGTCAACGGAGAACCGGGCAATTGTTTCATTACAACAACTAATCAACTACAATCCAGGGCATTTAATAAGGATAACTGCGGGGCCGGCGTTCAGGGATCTTCGGTAATTTATCAAGTCCCCCCTGGTCGTTATTCAGCCGCCACACAGGAAGCTGCGAATGCGTTGGCTCAAATAGAGATTGATCAAAACGGACAGAATTATGCTAACATCAATGGTACTTGTACATCAGTAATACTATATGCCAGGATTGAGATGTCGAATGTTACCAATGACTCCTGGAGTAGCCCGAATGGAGAGGGAGGGAGCTCTTCTTTAGCAGATATCTCGATTAATTTTTATTCTGACGCCGATGGTAGAACTCCTTTTGTTCTTAATCGCCCCATAACAGTAGTCGTAGCACAAGGATCAAGCTGGAACACTGCATATAATGGCTCTGGGTCTTCAACTGATAATGTGAGTTATACGGTTGCTGCAGGGCAATCCTCTTTTTCGTTAGGGCGCCGTACACTTTCGAGTTATGGAAGCTATATAGACCCTTACTCAGGTTCGGGGCTTATATACGAAAGTCATGATTATACTTATAATGTAGTCTCCAGCGATGGGAGCTATATTCCTTTTTAAGCATACACTCTTACTAAAAGAATGAAAACCATGAAAAAATTATTTTCCGCTATTACTGTGTTAATGTCAATTTTCTTGTCCTCAAAATCATACTGTCAGATTAATGCTGCCCCCGACTCTGTCTATATCACCAGGCTAATGAGCGATCTTAATATTGATGCAACACTAGCTGTTAAAATATCTGAAGCTATGCGCATAAATAAAGTCCAATTAGTTGCTCTGATAAAAGATCAAAATCTGAAACCGGTTGAAAAACAAAAGCAATTTTTGCTATTGACCCGTGAACGTGAAGAAAAAGTAAACTCCTTACTCAACCCGGAACAAAGAGAACGCCTTTCCCAATCTGTCCTAAAATATATCAGTAAAAGACACTTTATGCGAAGGGATAGTTTATTACTCTTAAAAGAGCGGGAGAATAGAAATCAGGAGTTGAAAGGAAAAAATTCTATCGATGAGGGTTTGGGCCTCAACAAAAATTGATTGTAAACCTGCTTAGGCAAATTTAAAGGTTTATTAACACAAGAAAAAAGTAGTTTAAAGACGTTATAAAATATTTAGATGAAAATAAAACGAAATTCAAAAGGCATACGGATTAGTTCATTTAGCTACTGGCTAAACATTCGTATTTTGACAATGATCTTGTTTACTGCAGCAGGATTGAGAACGTATGGCCAGATAACTTTAAGTTCGCCCAATACAACAGGAGTATATAAAGCCCCATTTAGTATAACGCTATCCAATGGGTTTTCTGCTAATGGCGCTAATGGGGTATTTATGGCTGGTATAGAACAGAGCTATCTTTCACAAGGTTCCCCAGCTAATTTTACTTCAACCTGGGTCCCTAGAGCTGCCATAACAACAACATCTTCTTTAAAGGCACAGGAAAACAATAGTAACAATGTAAATATTACTACAACCTTCATGGACGGCCTTAGTAGGGTTGTGCAACAGGTTGATAAAAACCAAACAATAAATAACACAGATTTTGTTCTACCATACGAATATGATGATCTGAGCAGGCAAACTAAACAATATCTTCCTTATGCGTATTCGGGTACTGGAGCATATCATGTTAATGCCCTGGCGACAGAGCAGTCCAGTTTTTATAATTCCGGTAGTACTATAAACCCCCAAAGTAATAATCCCTCCTCAAAAACTATCTTAGATAATTCACCTTTAGAAAGGACCTTAGAGCAGGGTTCTCCCGGAGATAGCTGGCAACTGACCGGAAGTACTGCACCAAATAGTGGCCACACTTTTAAGTTTGATTACACCGGGAATAATATAACTGCGATTACAGACATCAACAACACTCGCATAGCTGTGGCCTACGGCGTTGCTATTGATGTCAACGGAGTCAGTGGATTAACGGTATATGGAACAAATGGATATTATGATGCCAATGATTTATACGTAAAAGTGATTAAGGATGAGAACTGGGTTGTTGCTGACGGGCGAAATGGCACTCAAGAGATCTATACCGATAAAAATGGGAATGTAGTACTAAAACGATCATTCGTGAAAAATCAAGCTGGCACCATTGATATTTTATCCTCCTACTTTGTATATGACGACTTTGGAAATCTTTGTTATGTGCTTCCACCGGCATCAAGTCCGGATGTATTATCTGCTTCAAATGGGGTTAATATTTCATCGACTATATTAAATACCGTATGTTACCAATATCAGTATGATGAAAGACAAAGGCAGGTAGCAAAACGTACTCCTGGAAAGGATTGGGAGTACTTTGTTTATAACACACTCAACCAATTGGTCGCATCGCAGGACGGAAATCAAAGAACCCGGAATGAATGGGCTGTGAAAAAATATGATGGTTTAGGCCGAACTATTATTACTGGTGTATGGAACAATAATAATACAGCTATAATTCAGCGTGATCTGCAAGCTGTTTTAAATCAACAAACCAAGCTTTATGAAACAAAAATAGCAACGGGCACAGGTTATTCATCAACGGCTTGGCCGCAAAATATAAATTCTTTTTATACCATTAATTATTTTGATGATTACAATATTCCGGGAGTGCCAGCAGGCTATGGTTACCAAAGCTATGCCGGAAACCCTGATGGATATAGCAATCAAAGTCAGGGGTTACCGACAATCTCTAAAACCTGGCCACTTTCCAATTCTACCGTCAATTTATGGAATTTTAGTTATTATGATAAGAAAGGTAAGTTGATCCAACTTCAAAGTACGAATCATTTGTCAGGGAAAGATATTTATAACACGGAGTACAGTTTTACCGGGCAGATTACAAAATCTGCTCACCAGCATTCCACATCTACAGGTTCAGTAACTATTGTTAATCGCTTTGTTTATGATCATCACGGGAGGGAGTTACAGCATTATGAGCAATTAGGAAACGATCCCGAAGTATTGATGAGCCAATTGGTGTATAATGACTTAGGGCAGATTGTTGATAAAAAACTGCATCAAAAAAACGGAAATTCCAAATTTATTCAGAGTATTGATTACAGATATAATATCCATGGGACACTTTTATCTGTCAATGATCCATCCTTAACTGCTAATAGTGCTACCAATCCTGACGATGCCAATACCAGCGATGCTGACAAATTCGGAATGATATTAAAGTACGATCAAGCTGAGCAGCCACAATTTAATAAGAATATTGGTTCGCTACAATGGGCTGTAGCAGCGCCAACAGGAATTTCTATGGCCGCCCCGATTTTTAAATACGATTATACATATGATAAATTAAATAGGTTAATCAAAGCGGCTTCTTCAACCGGAAGCACAAAAGACGAGAATTTCTCAGAATATCTGAGTTATGACAAAATGGGTAATATTCTGTCATTAAACAGGTGGGCGAAACTGGCCGCTGGCAAAACCCTGATTGATAACTTAAGCTATTTGTATACATCAGGAAACCAGGTGAACCAAATAGATGATGCCAGTAATAATAATACATATGGTTTTAAAGATAATGGTGGTGGTAGCATAAGCAAGCAGGCGAATGAATATACCTATGACCTAAATGGAAATCTTACTAAAGATTTAAACAAGGGCATCACTTCAATAACCTATAATAGTTTAGACTTACCAGAGAAGGTAGCCTGGAGTGATGGGAAAACATTAGTATATGGTTATGATGGAAAGGGTAATAAATTAAACAAAGTTTATACAGTTGGAAGTAACGTTTATACTACGGATTACATAGATGAGATGCAGTATGAACAGGGGCAGATTGCTTTCTTAACCACAGATGAGGGAATTGCCCGGAAAAATACGGCTGGAAATAACTATATCTATCAATACTTCCTGAAAGATCAGGTAGGTAATACCCATGCAGTGATCCAACCGGTTTATCCGGCTGAAACACTCGCCGATTTGGTGCAGGTAACCAATTATTATCCTTTTGGCTTGGATTATAAATCGGATGATCCTGCTACTTTATTTGGCTATGTAAGCGGACCAAAGAATAAATACCTATTTAATGGTAAGGAGTTGCAGGACGGTACAGAGATGTATGATTTTGGTGCCCGCAACTATGACCCGACCGTGGGAAGGTGGAACGCTCCGGATGCCGCAAGTCAGTTTCTGAATGAATCTCCATATGCTGCTTTAAAAAACAACCCCATTATTGTTACTGACCCAGACGGAAACTGGGCTGGGCTTGATGACGCAGTTGCACTGATAGGAGGAGGACTTGTTAATGTGGTTAGTAATGCCATACAAGGTAATATACATAGTTTTGGAAGTGCGTTTTCATACTTTGGAATTGGTGCTTTGGCTGGTGAGGCATCGCTTTACGGAGGGCCTATGGCTGGCGGAGCAGTAATGGGATTAGGAAATAGTGTAGTTACACAAGGCTTTTCAAATGGATGGGGTCACATAGACGGAGGAAAAGCTGTCCTATCTTCTGTATTGGGAGCAGGCACATCAATGGCAGGGGCGGAACTTGCTGATGCTATTGCTCCTTTTGCATCAAATCTAACTTCTTCAATTGCAAGCCCAGTATTGAAGGGGGCATTAACACAGGCTGCAACGGGGGCTGCAACTGGCTTTACTTTAACTACGGCGGGTTCATTAATTCAAGGGAGAAACCTTTGGGACGCGGTTGGTGACGGGGTAGGTGGCGCAGTTGATGGCGGTGCATCGGGATTTATAGGCGGCGGTGCATCAGGAATTCGATATGCCAAAGTAAATGAGTTAGGTTTGTGGAGTGGGCGAAGTACTGCAGCTCCACTTCCTCCGGCGCTAAGCGCTCAGGGAGTAATATCAACATCTATAAGGTATTTAAAGCAACTTAACGAGCATACTATCAATGGTAAAGACTTAAAAAGCAATAGCTATTTAAACAGCACCACAGAAGCTCAAAATGTTGTAGATGCAGCACACAACGGAAGTGCTAAAATTCTCCATATAAATCCAGGTCAAAATAGAGTTTATGTTGAATATAAAGGTATAACTGGGATTTACAATAATAATGGGGTGCTAACACCCACTAACAAGTTTCTGATTAAAGGAATAAAATCTTCCTCAGTAGTTCCTATTCATCAAGGAACAACAACATATAAATAAAAGGATTATGACAAAAGACGAGAGAAAGTTTGCTTTATACTTGACAATTCTCAGATTTATCGCGTCTAAGGTAACTGAAAACTTAAGGCGTCTATATCTTGATGTTGATGTAGATTTATGTAAAATTTATTTAACGGCTTATTATTCATGTAGCCCTTCAGAATTGGAGTTGGAGTTATTGGATGACATTGAAACTAATAGTCAGGCGCATATTCCAGATTTCTTAGTTTATACGGAAGCCAAATTAGTCGACGATTATAGTGAAAATGAAAAGCATGATTTTGTTGTGTTTGCATTTTATGAAGAGAGATGATAAAATTGCTCCATCCGCCTTTGCTCTCGTTTGTAATGCTTATGTAAGTGGGGTTGGGGTAGCATGCAAGATGAATGATAACGCTCCTTGTTCGTAGAATTCGACACTGTTGGAATGTCTCTCACGCAGATTACTATGCCGAAACAAAGAAAGAATAACAACCAAGTCCAAACCAGCGTTGGGCTTGGTTGTTATAAGTTAACATAATTTTAGCATTTAGGATAAAGTCATTTATGGAGTACATGATGTGTTTTCTGCCCTCCGAGGATGGTTACTGATCGTTACATTTATATACTATTGGCTAATTTTTTCAATAGGCCCCAACCTAAATTCTCAATATTCTTTGTGAAATGTTTAAATGAAAAACCCACTAAATAATTGATTTTAGTGGGTTTTTGGGTATTTACTAATGAAGTTGCGGAGAGGGAGGGATTCGAACCCTCGATACACTTTTGGCGTATACACACTTTCCAGGCGTGCTCTTTCGACCACTCAGACACCTCTCCGGATTAAATGGGATTGCAAAGGTAAAATAATATTGCTTTCAAAGGGAATAAAAAAGCGAAGTCCTCTTTAAAGAGGGCCTCGCCTTCACGAAAACTTTAACTCAACTTATAAAATATGGCATTTACAGTATAGAGTGTAAATAATGTGTTTGGTTTAATTTGGGTAAAAAATATGTGGCGATAATGAGGATAAATAATTTTAGCTTATGTTTGCTCCATATTGCCGTATGGTAATTTTACACATAAAAAGCTTGTTTAGTTTAAATGCTGAGCATCAACAACATTAAAAAACCTATTGCTGCCGATATTGATGTATTTGAAGAGAAGTTCAAAGCTTCTATGCAAAGCTCGGTGCCCCTACTCGATAGGATAACCCATTACATTGTTAAGCGTAAAGGAAAGCAGATCAGACCGATGTTTGTGTTTTTTGCAGCCAGCATTTGCGGAGGCATTAACGAATCAACCCATCGTGGAGCCGCTTTGGTTGAACTGTTGCATACGGCTTCCTTAGTACACGACGATGTGGTTGATAACTCTTACCAGCGTCGCGGCTTTTTCTCCATTAATGCTTTATGGAAAAATAAAATTGCTGTTTTAGTAGGTGATTACCTGCTTTCAAAAGGCCTGTTATTATCTATCGACAATAATGATTTCAAATTACTTCGTATCGTATCTGACGCGGTAAAGCAAATGAGCGAAGGCGAATTGATGCAGATTGAAAAGGTGCGGCGTATGGATATTGGCGAACCCGTTTACTACGAAGTGATCAGACAAAAAACGGCTTCACTTATAGCTTCGTGCTGCGCCTGCGGAGCAGCATCAGCCGGAGCCTCTGACGAGGTAGTTGAAAAAATGCGTCTGTTTGGCGAAAAGATCGGTATCGCTTTTCAGATCAAGGATGATATGTTTGATTTTGGCACCGATGATGTAGGCAAACCCCTTGGTATCGATATCAAGGAAAAAAAGGTTACCCTACCACTGATCTATTCTTTGGCTAATGCTGCTGATTCTGAAAAGAAAAGGATCATCAATCTGGTTAAAAATCATAATGACGATCCGGCGAAAATTGCCCAGATAGTTAAGTTTGTAAATGATACCGGCGGTTTGAAATATGCCGAAACACAAATGAAAAAATACCAGGACGAAGCTTTTGAAATCCTCAACACTTTCCCCGATAGCGATTCGCACCGAGGATTGGAGCAATTGGTAAGGTTTACCACCGAGCGTAATAAATAAACACCTTATCCTATTCATGATTACCGGGTTATGCTTTTAACTTTGGTTTGGCTATGCTATCTTTAATCATCGATTAAAACATGTTTTATGATGGATGCAGCAAATAAACCAGGCGTACCCACGCTTTTTGAATGGGCCGGTGGTACAAAAGCCTTTGAAAATCTTTTTGATAAATTCTATGATAAAGTATTGGCCGACGATTTGTTGGAGCCTGTATTTAAGCACATGAGTCCACAGCATCGCCTGCACGTAGCTCATTTTGTTGCCGAAGTGTTGGGTGGCCCCAAAACCTATAGCGAGCAGGAGGGCAGTCATTTTATCATGATTAGTAAACACCTTCAAAAATATTTAACCGAGTCACACCGCAAACGTTGGATGGAACTGCTACTACAAACCGCCGACGAATTTGCGTTACCAGACGATCCTGAATTTCGCTCCGCTTTCGTAGCTTACCTGGAATGGGGAACCCGTATAGCAGTTATCAATTCTAAAACAGATGAGGTAACTGAACCCAATGATGTTCCTATGCCCAAATGGGGCTGGGGAGTAGTGGGAGGACCTTAC